>Ga0256842_1000144_pt1 | contig 59775 bp, 64 predicted proteins | sample 4559240metaG_FD_185973 | JGI IMG/M metagenome (GOLD analysis project Ga0256842, IMG submission 185973) | Hydrothermal vent microbial communities from Guaymas Basin, Mexico - 4559-240 | ecosystem: Environmental > Aquatic > Marine > Hydrothermal vents | place: Mexico: Guaymas Basin | collected... | reverse complement strand
TTTTTAAGTAACCCAAAAATAACACATTTTATCATTTTGTCAATATTTATTATGCTATAATCTAAAATCCGCGATCTGGTAATGCCTGATATTTAAAAGATAATTATCTTCAGGTTGACCGTTGGCTATTATTATTTTAAGTTATAAAATCAATGGAGGAACTAGAAGAAAGGATAGGATATCGGTTTAAAGATAAGGCTCTTTTAAGACAGGCCTTGACTCACCGTTCTTATGCCCATAAAATGAAGGTAGTGAGCAATGAAAGGCTTGAGTTTTTAGGGGATGCGGTGTTGGAGTTAATTATAAGAGAGTGGCTTTTTATACATTACCCTAAAATAAGAGAAGGAGATTTAACCCGTTTAAAGGCAAGTTTAGTAGGTGAGGCCGCTCTTGCCAAGGTAGCACGTTCTATCTGTTTAAATAAAGTTCTGCTTTTGGGAAAAAGTGAACAACAAGGGGGCGGGGCTAACAAAGATTCTATTTTAGCCGATGCCCTAGAGGCCTTGATTGGCGCAGTATATTTAGATAGTGACTTTGTCAAGGCGAAAGAGGTAGTGTTGAGGATATTTTCCCCTTTTTTACGTCAGATCAATCTTTCACGACTTAATGATTACAAAAGTACCTTACAAAATCGCCTTCAGGCTGAACTTCAGATATTGCCTAAGTACCGGATCTTAAAAACAATAGGACCAGATCATGATAAGGAATTTATCGTAGGAGTCTACATTCACGGCAAGCTTTGGGGGAAGGGTAGGGGTAAATCCCGTAAAATGGCGGAGCAGATGGCCGCTAAGGAGGCACTAGAAAGGTGGGAGAAATGAATAGGCCTTATGTTATTCCCATATTTATTCCTCATTTAGGGTGTCCACATCAATGTGTTTATTGTAACCAAAATACCATTACTGGGGTCAAGTCTCACATTGATTTGGCTAAGATTAAAGCAGAGATTAATTTCTTTCTCACCCGAAAGAGACATCCCAAGCGTCAGGAAGTGCAAATTGCCTTTTATGGGGGAAGTTTTACTGCCTTACAGTCAGACTTACGTAAGTCATTATTGGATTTGGCCTATACATATGTAAAAAAAGGATTAGTAGATTTGATTCGCTTATCTACCCGTCCAGATGCTATTGATGAAGAGAGGTTAAAAGAACTTAAGGCCTATGGTGTACAGATTATTGAACTGGGTGTTCAGTCTCTGGATGATCAAGTCCTTGCCTTGGCTAAGAGAGGACATACAGCTAAGGATGTTTATCAAGCAAGCCGATTAATAAAAAAAATGGGTTTTTCTTTAGGCTGGCAACTTATGCCTGGCCTGCCTGGGGAGACGAAAGCAAGCCTTCAGAAGACGATAGAGGCCGTAGTTCATTGGCAGCCTGATTTTGTCCGCATCTATCCTACCCTTGTCATTAAAGGTACTGTCCTGGCGCGGTGGTGGAAAGAAGGCAGATACAAACCCCTCTCCTTAGAGAAGGCAATAGAAATATGTAAGGATATGTTTATTTGTTTTGAGACTGCTGGCATTAAAGTGATTCGCATGGGACTTCAGCCAACCCAAAGCCTTTTAACTCCAGGTCATATTTTAGCCGGCCCCTGGCATCCAGCTTTTGGTGAACTCGTAAAGGGGGCTATTTATTTAGAGAAGATAAAAGACATTTTGCGAACGCATTTTTCAGGAAGTAAGAAGATTTGTATTTATGTTTCTCCAGCTATGGTTTCACAGATTGTTGGTCAAAAGAGATGCAATTTGTTAGCCCTTAAGCGTCTATTTCCAGATCAAAGGATTGCTTTAACTCCGGACTTAATGTTAAAAAAGGGGAAAATAAAAATTAAAGACGAAACAAAAAGTCTAATTTTTGATTAAGCCTTATAAAATTTATCATTTTTTTAATCCTTGCCAAGGGGGAGAAAAATGATTATGGTTGCTTTTGGAGATATTCATGGTCAAGAAAATTATATCGACAGGATAAAAGAGCTACCGCAGGCAGATTGGGTAATTATAACTGGCGATTTAACCAATGCTGGAGGAAAAGTGGCGGCAGAGAGGGTAATAAAAAAGATAAGACAATATAATTCCAATATCTTAGCTCAAATTGGAAATATGGATCGGTTGGAGATAGATCAATATTTTACAAAATTGGGTATCAATCTTCATGGGCGCGGTGTTAAATTAGATGAAAATTTGGCCATTTTTGGCGTAGGAGGTTCTCCACCCACGCCTTTTAACACTCCTAGTGAATATGAAGAAGAGGAAATTGCTGCCTTTTTATACACGGCCTATGAAGAAATCAAGGATGTATCTCATAAAATCCTCATTACCCATAGTCCCCCTTATGGTACTACTACAGATATTGTTGGCCGGGGAGAACATGTAGGTAGTAAGGTAATAAGAGAATTTATAGAAAAACATCAGCCTGATTTATGTATTTGTGGACATATTCATGAGTCTAGGAACAAAGACCAAATTGGTAGGACACTTATCCTTAATCCAGGAAGTATTGATAGGGGGTATGCTATTATCCATTGGAATGGAGAAGAATTAAGGGCCAGTTTGGCATCTTACAATAAAATAAGGAGGTGAGAAAGTGAAGGAGAAGGAGATTCGGAAAAAGGATGATATTTTATCTGCTAAAGGACGGTTAGGCGTGTTATTACCTGGATTAGCAGGGGCAGTAAGTACTACTTTTATTGCTGGTGTAGAGGCTGTAAGGAGGGGAATGGCCTTACCTATTGGTTCACTTACCCAGATGGGAACCATTCGTTTAGGCAAAAGGACAGAAGGCCGTGTCCCTAAGATTAAGGACTTTATTCCCTTGGCCTCTCTAGAAGACCTTGTCTTTGGTGGATGGGATATCTTTCCTGATAATCTTTATGATGCCTGCTTGAAGGCTCAAGTATTAGAGAAGAATTTGGTAGAGACATTAAAGGACTTTTTAGGCTCTATCAAACCCTATCCAGCTGTTTTTAGACAGGAATTTGTGCATAATTTACAGGGAGAATATGTAAAAAAAGAAACAAATTATCTTGATTTAATTGAGGCATTAAAGGCGGATATTGAAGACTTCAAGAAAAAAAACAATGTAGATCGCTGTGTCATGGTCTGGTGCGGAAGTACTGAGGCCTACTTACCCTTAAAAGATGTGCACAAGTCCTTAGCCAACTTTGAAGAAGGATTAAAAAGAAACGACCCTGATATTGCTCCGAGTATGCTTTATGCGTATGCGGCCATTACAAGTGGAATTCCATTTGTCAACGGTGCGCCTAATTTGACCGTGGACATCCCCGCCTTGATAGAATTGGCTGAGAAGCATAAGGTGCCTATTGCAGGAAAGGATTTTAAAACAGGCCAAACTCTTTTAAAGACCATCATTGCCCCTGGTATTAAGGCAAGGATGTTGGGATTAAAGGGCTGGTTTTCTACCAATATTTTAGGAAATAGGGATGGATTAGTTTTAGATGATGCAGCCTCTTTTAAAACAAAAGAGATAAGCAAAAGGTCTGTGCTTGATTATATCCTGCAGCCAGATGTTTATCCTGAGCTATACAAGGATGTTTATCACAAGGTGCGTATTAATTACTATCCACCCAGAGGAGATAACAAAGAGGCATGGGATAACATAGACATCTTTGGATGGCTAGGCTATAAAATGCAGATCAAGGTTAATTTCCTCTGTCGGGATAGTATCTTGGCTGCACCAGTGGTATTAGACCTTGCCCTGTTTATTGACTTTGCCCAAAGGGCAGGACTTTACGGTATTCAAGAATGGCTTTCCTTCTATTTCAAAAGCCCGATGGTAAAAGAAGGACTTTATCCTGAACATGACCTTTTTATTCAATTGATGAAGCTTAAAAATACCTTGCGGTTTTTAATGAAAGAAGATGAGATTACACATACGGGATTGGATTATTATGTTGAATAAAACGGTTGGATGAAAGTAATAAAAACAGAGAAACAAAAAGATAATTTAGCGAAAGCTTTTGGGGACATAGGAAAGATTACAATTGCAACTTTAGTGCTAGCTCCTTTAGCAAAACCCTCGTTGCTTAACCTACTTAACATCATTTTAGGACTATTAGTAGGATTGCTTTTTTGGTTAGTAGGGTATATTTTGGATGGAAAGGAGATAATGGATGAATGAATTAACATGAGTTTTTATTGGCTTAGGAATTTTAGGAATTTTAGGTTTAATTTTGGCTTTAAAAGATAAGGGATTAAAAACGGTGAAAAAAATCAGGTGTTTAACAATACCTTGTTAGGGGGCTTACCGTTTCCCTTTAATAAGGAGTTTTTTGAGTATTTTTTCTTGCCTTTCATTTAAAAATGAGCTAAAGAGAATAGGTAAAGGGAAATTAAAAAGGAGGTTTGGTTATGCCATGGCCTAGAGTTTTGGGAATTTTAATTGTGTTTGGTATTCTGTTTATAGTTAGTGGGGGAGCCATTTGGCATTTTACGGCCTCATGGAAGGCAGTGTGGATTGGTGAGGCGATTATTGCCTTAACGATTGTTCCTCCGGTGATAATGCAAGGTTTTCGGAAAAAGACAACTTAAAAGTTAAAAATTTTCTGAGGCTGTTTGAAAATTGAACATTGGGCCAAAATCCGCAATTGATTTATAGTATATAGTATTCCGCAAAAATTGATGAATTTTCCTTCTTACTTACAGAAATTATACGCCAAGGCCTTGTTGGATGGTCAACTTTGCTTGCTATAGACCTGCGCCAAAGGTGCAGGCTGTGCCCTTCGGGCTTGCCCTTAACCGCATGAGCGAGCGAAGGTGCTACAGTTAGTTAGATTGGGCCTTGGGAAGAAAAAGGTCTCCATAAATTACATAGAATTATGCGGTTAACTATATTTTTCAAACAGCCTCAAAATTTTCTTGACAAAAAAGACAGTTTTTTTTATAAGTGTTTTTACAAATTTTTTGAAGGAGGTTAGAGATGGCTTTTAAACCCAGCAATGACAAAGATTGTTGCACAGGATGTGGTGAGTGTGTAGAGATTTGTCCGGTCGGGGTGTGGGAAATTGTAGATGGCAAGTCTGACCCAGTAAATGCCGATGAGTGTGTAGGTTGCATGAGCTGTGTGGAGGTTTGCCCCGACAATTGTATCACTGTTGAAGAAGTTTAAAGTTGTTCTATTTTAGGTAAGAGTAGAGGGGGGGTGAGGTTCACTCCCCTTTTTTGTTTTGAGGAAGAGGGATAAGGTAAGCAATGATGCCGAAAGTAATGGGAACATTAACAAAGGTATTAGGTTTGTTACAAAAAAACAGTGATTTAGCTGATATCTTTTGGGAAGAGACCTATGGTGCGACTATCATTTCTGAAAATAAAAAGATAGAGAAGGTGAGTTATGGCATAGATAAGGGCGTAGGGCTGCGCATATTAAGGCAGGGAGAGACGATTTACGGTTATACTAATGATCTTTCGCCAAAGAGCCTGTATGAACTGGCCCGTTTTATGAGTAAGACAGGGGAAGAAGCAAAAAAGGAACTTCCACAAAGGGCCGTAGTAAGCACAGAACTGGCCATTTCTCCTCTAGATTGGCCCCTAGAAAAGAAGGTAGACTTAATAAAAAGGGCAGAGCAAGTGGCCTGGGGGAAAAGCCCTTTCATTAAGCAGGTAAAGGTGGTTTACCGCGAGAAAATAAGAAGGGTGAAAATTTTTAGCAGTCTAAATGGATTTGTGGATGAAACGCAGGTAAGAATTGTCTTTTATGTTCAAGCCGTGGCGGAAAAAGACGGTATTTTACAAACAGGATATGAGCCTTGGGGGGCATCTAAAGGCATGGAGCTATTTACGGAGAAGACTCCAGAAGAAATTGCTGAAATAGCGACTGCACGTGCTTTGAAAATGCTTAAGGCCACACCGGCCCCAAGCGGCACGATGCCAGTCGTGCTTTCTAGTGAAGCGGGTGGAACGATGATCCACGAGGCCATTGGACACGGATTGGAAGCAGACTTGGCCACGGAGGGGCTTTCGGTTTATGCCAATAAAATTGGAGAACAAGTGGCTTCTCCTCTGATTACGGTCATAGACGATCCTACCCTTAAAGGACATTATGGTTTTTATGCCTATGACGATGAAGGTACGCCTGCTCAAAGGACAGTGTTGATTGAAAATGGTGTGTTAAGAACATATCTTTACAACCTGGAATACGCCCTTAAACAGGGTCTAGAAAGCAATGGTCATGGCCGCAGGCAGTCCTATCGGCACAAGCCCATCCCACGCATGGGCAATACCTTTATTGCCCCTGGCGAAACCCCACCAGAAGACATCGTTAAGGCTGTGGAAAGGGGATTATTTGTTCGTAAGATGGGAGGAGGGCAGGTAAACACTATCAACGGTGATTTTGTCTTTGAGGCCGCCGAGGCCTATCTCTTGGAAAAGGGTAAAATTGGAGAACCGGTCAGAGGGGCAACCTTGGTTGGTAATGGCCCAAGGGTGTTACAATCCATTGCCATGGTTGGGAATGATTTAAACTTTGGCTTTGGTACCTGTGGTAAGGACGGACAACATGCCCCAGTCAGCGATGGTCAACCAACCTTATTACTTCCAGAGATTGTGGTTGGTGGAACGGCATAAGCAAGATGCTCCTAGAGGTTAAAGATCTGCATATCTGGTTTAGGAAGAAAGATTTCATCTTAAAGGCAGTCAATGGCGTTTCTTTTGCCATAAATGAAAACGAGCGGTTAGGGTTGGTAGGGGAATCAGGTTCGGGTAAAAGTATCACTGCTCTTTCTCTCCTTCGTTTGGTGCCTAGGCCTGGAGAATATGTTAAAGGAGAAATCTGGTTTCAAGGGAGAAATCTGCTTTCTTTGCCTGAAGAAGGGCTTTGTGCCATAAGGGGTAAACAAATAGCCATGATCTTTCAAGACCCCATGACGGCCTTAAATCCAGTGTTTACCATTGGAGAACAGATTAGCGAAGGCCTGCGGTATCACTTTGGTCTATCTAAAAAAGAAGCAAGGCAACAGGCTATTACCCTCTTAGAAGCCGTAGGGATGCCTGCAGCCTCCTCACGCCTTAATGCCTATCCCCATCAGTTGAGTGGAGGTATGCGGCAACGGGTGATGATTGCCATGGCCTTAGCTTTAAGACCTAAGCTTTTAATCGCCGATGAACCAACCACGGCCCTGGATGTAACTATTCAGGCCCAGATCTTAAACCTTTTAAATAAATTGAGCCAAGAAAGGCAGATGAGCATTCTTTTTATCTCTCACGATCTCACCGTGGTAGCCCAAATTGCCCAAAAAATCATGGTCATGTATGCAGGCATAATTGTGGAAGTTGCTCCTACAGAAGAGCTCTTTAAAAATCCCCTTCACCCCTATACACAGGGATTACTAAAGGCAATTCCTTCTATCGAAGAGGCGTCGGCAGAAAAAAGAAAATTAATACCTATTCCTGGAGAGAGGCCAGAACAAACAGATATTGGCTGTCCTTTTTCTTCTCGCTGTCCGCAAAAAATGTCTCTCTGCCAGCAAGAGAGACCACCTTTAAAGGAAGTTTTACCTCATCACAAGGTGGCGTGTTGGTTATATGCGTGAGACACTTTTAAGGGCCAACAATTTATCTAAGAGCTATAAGGTAAAGACCCATCCTTTAAGTGTTCAAAAAAAGATACTCTGGGCCGTAAATGGAGTCAATTTAGAAATAAGAAGGGGGGAATTGCTTGGACTGGTGGGAGAAAGCGGATGTGGAAAATCTACCTTGGGCCGATTACTTCTGCTTTTAGAACAGCCGGATAAGGGAGAGATTTGGTGGGAAGATATCTGTTTGACCACTTTAAAACCACGTCAACTTAAAAGCTGGCGGCGATTTTGCCAGCCTATCTTTCAGGACCCTTTTGCCTCTCTTAATCCACGCCAGACTATTAAACAAATTTTAGAAGAACCCTTACTTGTCCATGGGATTTTAAAAGATAAACGGAAGCGAGAGAGAAAAATTGTGAGGATATTGAGAGAAGTAGGCCTTCCTGCTAAGGTAAAGGATGTTTACCCACATGAACTTTCTGGTGGACAAAGGCAAAGGGTGGCGATTGCGCGGGCACTTATTTTAGAACCAATGTTTATCGTGGCTGATGAGCCTACCTCGGCCCTTGATGTTTCAGTACAGGCCCAGATTGTCAATCTCTTGCTGGATATTCAGATCCAAAAGGGTATTACCTATCTTTTTATCTCCCACAATTTGAGTCTTACGGCCCTGATTGCTGACCGCATTGCCGTTATGTATTTGGGGAGAATTATAGAAATAATGGAGAGAAAACATTTTAAAAGCGACCATCATCCTTACACACACGCCCTTTGGCAGGCTATTCCTGCCTTTGGTAAAAAAGTAGAAGCTACAGTTGCTGGGGAACCTCCAAATCCCCTTTCTTTACCTAAAGGCTGTGTATTTCACCCTCGTTGTCCGGAAAAAAAGAAAATTTGCACACAGGAAGTACCTATGTTAAAGGAAATTACACCAGGACATTTTGTTGCTTGCCATTTATTTGGGTGAGGGATTTAACTTTTCGTAATAGCTATAAACATAATTTTTTCTGATAAAACCATTTGATCTTTTCCAAAAATTCTGCTAACTCTGAATGATTAGTTTTCGTATCTTTAAATTTATCTCTTACCTCTAAAAACTCATCCAGATGGTAGGCAAATATATCCACCAACTGCGGATCAAAATGTTGCCCCATGTTTTCAAAAAAATAGTTCATAATTTGTTCTATAGGCCAAGCATTTTTATAGGCCCTTTCTTGAGAAAGGGCATCAAAGACATCAGCAATGGCCATAATTCTACCACTTAAAGGTATTTCAGTACCTTTCAGTCCTTGAGGATATCCAGTACCGTCCCATTTTTCATGATGGGTAAGAGCAATTTCCTTAGCAGTTTTAATCAAAGGAATATTTATTCCTTCTAAAATAGCTGCACCCATTTTGGTATGCAGTTTCATGATTTCAAACTCTTCATCCGTCAGTTTACCTTTTTTGAGTAAAATGACCTCAGGAATACATATTTTTCCTATATCGTGAAGCGGAGAGGCATAAGCAAGTATCTCACACTGTTCTTTTGGCAAGCCTAAGGCCCGTGCAATGATTTCTACATATTTACTGGTTCTTATAATATGTGCCCCTGTACCTTCATCTTTTAACTCGGCTACTTTTCCTAGAATGTTGATAATTTCTAGATGGGCCTTTTTAAGTTGCTGATTAGCTTTTTGAAGGGCCTTATATGCCTTTTGCAATTCTTGCGTCTTTTCCGCTACTTTTCTTTCTAACTCCTCTTGATATGTTTTAAACTCAAGGGCATGTTTAACCCGTAGTTGCAGTTCGGTAATGTCAATTGGTTTCATAATAAAATCATAACACCCTAAAGAAATGAGCTCAATTTTTTGAGGACGAGTAAGTTTACGCGATACTAATACCAATACAGGAATATGATATTTTTTTATAACCGGTTGGATGTGAGTGAGAAAATTAATACCGTCCATATCTGGCAATTGTAGCTCAAGCAAAATTAAGTGCGGAATAGTCTGCTTAAGACTTTGTAATCCTTCTTTACCACTAGAGGTAGCAACAACACTGGCCTCTGCTAGAAATTCTTTTACAAATTCCCGGTTAAATTCGCTACGGTCTATTACTAAGATGATAGGTTTAGACATAAAAAATCACTTTTTAGATTATTTCATTTCTTCTACAGCTTGATATACTTGAAAAAAACCTCGGTAGAGTCGCTGATGATTTTCCAAAATACTTTCAATATATTGACCTAGCCCCGAAAGCTCTTCTATATTAATTACGGCATCTACATGTTTTATAAATGCCTGAAGCGGATCTAAACTTCTACCTCTTTCAACAAATAATACAAAGATCATTTCTCTTCGTTTTTCCATTGGAAATTTAGTTATGATAGGTATAAATTTGGGATATGACTGATCAAGAAAAAAAACTAATTTATAGGTTTGAAAATAAAGGGCATCTGAAAGCCCCTCAATAGTAGTAGTAAGAGTGATAACTTCTTTATCTATCTGCTTTAAAGCTAATTGAATAAATTTAACTATTTGGGGTGGTATTTCTACTAATAACACTTTCATGTTATTTCTCCTTAAAGTAGATGAAATGAATTTTCCTTTTCTATATCTAGCTCTAACCCATTCAGGTCGGAGGTAGCCTCTCCTCGTTTCGCCTTGATTTGGTCTATACCTTTTCTTACTACTGACCGGAAACTAGCGTAGGTAAGGGCGGTTTTTTCGTCTATAAGCTGTTTTTCGTAAGCACTTATCAATTGTTGGTCAAATGTACACATACCATATACACTACCTTTGGCTAAAATATCATAAAAGACACTTGGTTTGGCTCCTTGTAAAATGGCCTCCTGCACACGTAGATTATTTCTTAAAATTTCAAAGATGGCCAGCCTGCGGCCATCTTTTTTAGGAATTAACTTCTGACAAATGATCCAGCGTAATGTTCCAGCTAAACGGACACGGGTAAAGCTTTCCTCTTCCTTACCCACCATATCCACTATTCTAGAAATAGCCTGTCCTGCATAGGAAGCATGAATGGTGCTTACGACCAGGTGTCCTGTTTCAGCGGCACTTAAGGCTACTTTGACGGTTTCTGCATCCCGCATTTCTCCCACCATAATTATATGCGGGGCCTGGCGTAGAGCGGCCCTTAAGGCCGTAGCAAAATCGTTAAAGTGAGAACCTAATTCCCGCTGGTTAAAAGTGGCTTTGAAAGAGGTAAAGGCAAATTCAATAGGGTCTTCCAAAGTAACAATGTGAACCATTTTCGTCTGATTTATCTCTTCTAAAATAGCAGCAATAGAAGTTGACTTACCACTACCTGTAGGACCAGCAAAAAGTACAATACCTGAGACCTCTTTAGCTATTTCTTTAAATATAGAAGGAAGCCCAAGTTCTTCAATAGTAGGCACTTTTCCTGGTAACTTTCTCATGACGATGGCATAACCTGTTTGTTCAGCAAAAACATTTACTCTAAACCGTATTTTTCCTACTTGATAAGAAAGATCACACGAACCAGTGCTAATTAGATCATGCAATAAGCGTCTCCTGTTATCTATGAGTGCCAACGAAAGAGTTTCTGTTTGAAATGGAGAAAGGACTTTGATTCCTGGTACTTCTACCTTTTTTATTGTTCCTTCTTCAAGAATTTCAACAGGATGCCAAGGAGAAAAAAGAATATCTGAAAAACTTTTTGAGAATTCAAGCACTTTCTGAATGATATAAACAGCGATTCTTTTATCCATTTTACACCTCGGTAAAATCCTTGGGAATGCGTTTTAAAAATGGTTTAAATTTAGCTTTATCAATTGCGTTGAGATAAGCATCTTCAGGATCTATAACTCCCTTAGAAAGAAGATCCATAATCGCATCGTCCAGTGTCTGCATGCCATATTTTTTACCAGTTTGAATTAAAGAAGACAACTGATGTGTTTTATTTTCTCTAATCAGATTGCGTACACCATAGGTAGCCACCATAATTTCTAAGGCTGCTACTCTTCCTGGACGGTCTATACGTTTAAATAATGTCTGGGAGATAACGCCCCGAATGACATCAGAAAATAGTGAACGGATAAAATTCTGTTCATCAGTAGGAAACATTTCTACCAAACGATCCACAGTTTTAGTTGCACCAACGGTATGAAGAGTGCTCAAAACCAAGTGTCCAGTGGCTGCTGCTTCCATAACCAGACGAGCCGTTTCTAAGTCTCTAATTTCACCCACTAAAATAATATCGGGGTCTTCTCTTAAGGCAGCCCTTAATGCTGCGGCAAAGGAATGGGTGTGATGTCCTACCTCACGGTGGCTAATCACACAATTTTTGTGTTTATGGACAAATTCTATGGGATCTTCAATAGTGATAATTCTAGCCTTTCTTTTTTCGTTGGCGTAGTCAATAATGGCGGCCAGAGTGGTGGACTTACCACTCCCTGTGGGGCCGGTAACCAACACCAATCCTTTAGGCAATAAAGCGAAACTTTTAAGCACCTGAGGCAGACCTAGTTCATCAATGGTCTTTATATTTTCGGGAATTTCCCGAAAGGCTGCCCCAATACCATCTTTATGCATGAAGTAGTTTGCCCTATATCTGGCTAGTCCCGGCACCTCATAGGCAAAGTCAAGATCTCCTGTCTCCTCAAATTCTTTAGCTTGCTCTTCGGTAATGATCTCATAAAGCATGGGTTTTAATTCTACATCGTCTAGTACTTTATATTTCACCCTTTGTAACTCTCCGTTAATTCTTAAAATAGGCGGAGAACCTGACAAAAGGTGTAAATCGGATGCCTTATACTTTTGCATTAATTCAAAAAAAGCATCTATTTTGGCCATGATTACCTCCTCAACAATAAATTAACTCCCCCGAATAAACGGTTTGTACTTCTTGTGTTTTAGAAAAACGCAAAATAAGCCCTCCATAGGGATTAATACCCAATATTTCCACCTCTTCCCCTTTTTCTTTGGTTAAATCTTCACCATATATGGCCTTTCGGCCCAAAGAGTCCGTATATTGCCTCCAGATATCTATAATGCCTTTGGTATTTTTTTGAATTTCTGCTTCGTGTAGTAAACCTATATACCAGATTAATTTTAGCAGCGTGAAGCAAAAAAAGAGATCTATATCTATTTCCTTCCCCGTAATTTCTTTAGCAGAAATAGCGGTATTTTTAAGAAAAGTAGGAAGGGTATTATTTAGGTTTATGCCTATTCCCAAAATAAGATATGGGTCTTTTTGAGGGGAAAAGAAGGTTTCAGTTAAAATTCCTCCTATTTTACGGCCATTGTACAAAAGGTCATTTATCCACTTTAGCGTTGCTTTCACACCTATTTCTCTTAAGGCCTCACAACAGGCAATGCCTGCTACTAGCGGATAAAGATAAATATAGGGTGTGTCTACTTCGGGATAAATTAAAAGACTAAACCATAGTCCACCTTTAGGGGCAAACCATTTCCGTGTATATCTGCCCTTGGCCCTTAAAAGGGTTTCAGCCATAAAGACAGTGCCCGAATAAGGCACCTGGCCTTTTTTAGAAGTGGTAGTAACATATTCCTTAGCCAATTCCATCGTGCGTATAGCTTGTTTAAAATAAAATAGCTTATGACCAATAAATGCTCCGCGGCGCCAGATCCGTTTCGCTCCCTTTCCGTATGTTGTTATCCGCTTAGCCAAGGCCTGTGGCTTAAGGGCCTCGTATTGAGCCTTAAGGATAATTTCTTTATCTGGATCACGCAAGGGAATCAATCCCATTCTAATTGGATCTTCTTGACCAAATTAGAAATGAACTCTGCCTGTTCAGGTGGGCAGATACCTAAAAGGGGTTCACCTTGGGCAATGGTGGTATTGGGCTTAAAATAAAGGGCATAAATGATACCCGGCTGACCATCGTAGACAAGGGTAACATCCCGTTTCATCCGGGACATGACCAAAAATTCATCCCCTGGCTGGATAAGTATCTGTTGTAGTCCCTTTTGTTCAATCTTTTTACTTAACTCCGGTGCTAGATAATATTTGGCCGTTTCTGGTGCCCGGTAAATATCTAAGAATTTTTCTAGAATTTTGTTGATCGTTTCTTCTTTGGATAAACGGTGTCTAATGGTTAAAAGATAGGTATTGGCTTCTACAAACTGTCCCTCTAATTCTTTTTTAAGATCAGTTATTTCACCTTCAATAGGGGCATAAAAGGGCTTTACGTTTCCTTGCCGCGTTAAGGTGTATAACAACGTGCCCTTTTTCTCCAACCACTTGCCGCTTGTGCCCTTTACTTTATCTCCTTTTTTTACCTTAAGGGAAACTACGCCGGTGTGAGGGGTAAAGACAGGGTAATTCTGAAAAGGATTTCTTTTAAACTCCGCAATAACTTTTTCTATTTCTTCAAACCCCAGAGTAGGTTTCATTCTCTAGAACCTTTTTAACATTTAATCCCCTTGCATATATAATTCTTCATCAGAAATCTTAAAATCTTCTGGTAAAGTTCCTGCTAGTTTGATTAACTCTCTTAAAGCCTTTTTTTGTCTTAATTCTTTAAGAACACGTTCTATTTTTTTAGCTCGGAATTAATATTCTCTTTAGTTAAATCAAAAAATTTATTTTCATCACAAGGAATTTTGATGACTATCTCTCCCATTACAAACTCCTTAAAAATTTAGTTTACGTGTAGTCTCCCTTATAAAAGCTTTAACTGTAAAGCTGTGTCTAATTTACCTGTAATACAGATTCTTCCCCCCCATCGTGCGTAAGGCCATGTAAAGGTTTTTGCGAAATTCCCTCCTGTCCCAAATACCTTGAATATGGCCTCGTTTCAAGGCGTTTTCAGCCGAGTGGTAGTCTGGAGGAACTTCTGTGCCTGTGGTTTCTCTTATCACGCGTGGCCCGGCAAAGCCAATGCGAGAAGAGCGAATAGCAAACTGATAAGGGGCACAGCCTAAGAAACTAGCCACTGGTCCGGCATAAGAATTGTTGTCATAGACTACGATATAAAGCCCCCCTGCTTCTAAGTATTCCCTTACCGCCACCGTGCACTTGGGCATCTGGATGACCCCTATCGTACCTTCTTGGATCCGAATGCCAGCCGTCCCGTGAACATAGGCCAGAAGTGGTCTTCTAAGCAATCTTGCGCGTTCACAAGCAAGGACAAACTTTTCTCCTTCAGCCGCTCCCACTGTGCCTCCCCGAAAATCAGTGTAAAGCATGACGACAACCAGACTAATTCCCATAACCTTGGCGTCAAAGGTAATAATGGCACTGTGTCTGCCTGTTTTTTGCTTGGCTTGATTTAGTTTTGCGTCAAATCCTTCATAACCTAAGGGATTGATGGAGGCAATTTCGGCATTAAACTCCCTGACGGAATTTTTGTCAAAGAGACAGTTAAGATACCACTGATATTCCAAGGGAAAATGATGCCCACAGTTGGGGCAGATACCACAAAGGTCGGTGTAAAGATCTGGAATCCAAATGTCATAACACCCACACCTTTCGGCATTAGGGCAAGTAATAGTCTTATCTACCTTGGCTAAAGGACTGACATAGCCGTTGTTTGATTGAGTGTCTTCTACCTCTGTTTCATATACCTCTGTTTCATATTCTAGTTTAAAGTAATATTTCTGTTTGGGCGGGAAGAACCTTTCTTTCAATTGGATAAAAGGCGAAAAAAAGTAGCTAAGGATTACATGTGCCTCTGCTTTTATGTCCTCACCAATCCTTTCTAAACGACGTCTGGGACGCTTAAGGAGGTCAAAGTAGAAATATGTCTTTACCCTTAAAAAGTAATTTTTAACTTCTTCAACCTTCTTTTGCCATGGACTCCGCAAATCGGCATAAAAATTACGTGCCATGGCCCTATATTTTTGCCTACGCTTTTGCACAAGCTTCTGTTTTTCCTTTTCATTCAGTTCCCAACGAATATAGATATTGCTAGTGTCCTGTAGTCCGTTTTTCTTTAAATGATAAGCCCTTAAAGCACTCAGGCTCTTTACAGAGAGGACAACTTCATCAGTGGCCTTGATAACTTCCTTCTTGAGTTGCTGGAAGAACGCATAGTCCTCGCTTTTTGCCCCTAAAGGAGGTTCCTGAATAATGCGGTCAATCGTGCCTAGCTCTAGATTATCTTTTGCCGTGATCTTTAACTGTTCGGCACAACGCCGCACAAGGTCTAGCGGTGCCTTTTCTCCTTCTTTGAGCTTGCCTTCAATAGCTGCTGCCCCCTCAGGCGAGATGACCGAGTAGTAACCATGTGAGAACATAAGCCTTAGATCAGAAAGCCCTATGGCCTCGGCTCCACCGGATCCACCTTCAGAAATGAAGGAGATAATGGGCACCTTTAATCCAGCCATGGCGTAAAGATTGCGGGCAATCTGCTGGGCAGCGCCAGGATAATCCTCTATGGGAAAGGCACCAGGTGTAAAAATATAGGAATGAATAGGAATGCCTTCTGTCTCGGCTACCTGCATAAATTGTAGTGCCTTAGCGTTTCCCCATGGCTTGGCACTCCCGCCGTTGCGAAATTCTTCTCCATGTCCCTTTTCATGCCCGAGGACCATTACCTGGTAAGTATAAATGCGATTTCCTACCTTACGGCTAATTGTAGCCCGGGCGGCAATCACCGCCGGATCAATGTTACATTCATCTTCTCCTCCCAACTCTACATAGTCATCGTAGACGTTTTCTAAAATGTCCTTTAACGTCATACGGAAAGGATGGCGAACAATGCGAACATAGTCTAAAGGGGTAAGTTTTTCTTCGGCTTCCTTTTCATAGAGGTAAATCTGAGCGGCAATTTTATCTAAACTATCTTTCAGTTCTGCCGCCGAAAGGGTATAAAGCTGACTTTTGAGGGTATCCAACCAATTCTGAAGAGGGACGAGACGATCGCCAAAAAGCTCACCCTTAATATCCATCAAATAAACCAATCTTTTCTGTAAAAATAAAACCTTTTTTTCCAGCTCTAACATGTTACAAATCGCAAAATTACATTTATTTTTTCTTTTAAAAAGGGGATGTTGGTTACAATTGGCTTTCCTTGCGTATTTTTACCTTCTATTTCTATTTCTTCTAAAAGTTGTTTCCCTCTTTTTTTAGCTTCTTCTACTGTTTTTCCCCATACTAAAGCCAAGGCCAGATTGGGATCATAATTGCTGGGGATAGTATAGGGCCGATCTTGGGGCACATGGCTGTATACTTTTAACCAATCATACTGGGGAAACTTAAACTTGGTAATGGTACCTCCCCAAGGCCGAAATCCCTGTTTGGTATCTTCAGCTACAATCCGAAATTCAATGCTACAGCCTTGAAAGTAAATATGTTTTTGTTTATATTTAAGCTTTTCCCCTAGAGCAAGACGAATTTGTTCTTTAACCAGATCCACCCCTCGTGGTTGCTTTTTAATCTGGGCAATCAAACCAGATACTCCACTTTCTACCTGAATGCGAGGATTGACCTCTAAAAGGTAAAACTTACCCTCTGGTGTAACAATCCATTCCCAGGTGCCTACACTATCATAGTCTAAATAAGCAGCCATTTTAAGGGAATAATAAATGATTTTTTTTATCACCTCTTTGGGGTTAAATTGATATTGATAATCTATATCAAAGGCAGGGGCTACTTCTATCCGCTTTTGCCGAGAGATACTCTGAATGGTACAGTTTCGGGTGCCAAAATGGACGCGCTCCCCATGCCGACTGCAGACAAGTTGTACCTCAATGTGATTGAAAACCGGCAATTTTTTTTCTAGCAATACCCCTTCATCTCCAAATTCCCGTTTGGCATATCTTCTGATGCGCCGATAGGCCGCTCGTAGCTGATTTAAGTCAGTTACTTCTTCTATACCCATGCCACCACCACCAGCCGATGCCTTAACCAGAATGGCAGGGTGTTTAATTCCTTCTTCCCACTGCAAGTGAAACAACTGCATGCCAATATTTTCAGCTTCCATTTCATTGTAAATAGGACGGTCAGAACCTGGAATTACCGGTATGCCCAAGCGTTGGGCCACAGCCTTGGTGTTAATTTTGCTTCCTAGCTCTCGTATAACTTCCCACCTAGGTCCAATAAAGATTAAGGGCCGTTTACGCAAGGTTACTCTGCGGGCAAATCTATAGTTTTCGGCCAAAAAGCCATAGCCAGGATGAATGGCGTCACACTTAGTGTAGTCAGCGATTTCTAGGATTTCATTAGGATCAGTATAACTAGCAATCCGAAATACCTTTCCACCCCCTTCTCTGCCTAAGCGGACATGAAGGGACTCTTTATCCTCTTCAGTATACACCATTACATACTCTAACCCAAGGGCCTGACAGGCACGCATTACCCGGATGGCAATCTCAGCCCGATTTGCAATTAAAACCCGTGCCATATTTAACCTAGTAATCAATAATCAGTAATTACCACCAGCGGCCTCTTTTCTGGTAAATTTCAATGAATTTTTCAATGGAACGATCATAGGTGGCCTCTATGTCCGGAGGAAAGTAACATGCGGGTAACTCTCCTCTCTGCCGGTGATATCTTATGCACTCACAGCATATACCCTTTTTTTCACAGGGTTCATAAGTACAAGGACAATGCTTTTTATTTTTATTAACCTTACATTGAGGCACAGATAACCCTCCTTAACAATTTTAAGGTGTTCCTAACATAGCCTACCCAGAAAGTGCCGTCAAGAGTTAAAGGGAATAATGCCTTTGGGTAACATGCCTTACGGTCTGAGGCGGATGGAGGGAAACTTCTTTTATAAGATGGCGGTCTTGCCAAAGATAACGCGCCAGTTTGTGATTTAAAGCATGACCTGTCTTATAGGCCTTTATTTTAGCCACTAAAAGCCCACCAAGAAGAGATAAATCGCCTAACAAATCTAAGATTTTATGTCTGACAAACTCATTTTTATAGCGCAGCCCTTCTTTATTAAGGACACGAAATTCATCTATCACCACAGCGTTATCTAAAGAACCTCCCCGTGCAAGCCCCTGTTCATGTAACCATTTGACTTCCTTTAAGAAGCCAAAGGTACGGGCACGGCTAATTTCCTTTTCAAAGCGTTTAGGTGAAAAGTGAAAGGTATATGTTTGCTTCTTTAAAAGCGGATGATCAAAATCAATCGTGAAATTAATCCTAAGTCCTCCATCAGCCACAGGAGCAGCGTAAATCCACCTATCTCCTTCTTTAATAATACATGGCTTCTTTAACACAAATACTCGTTTGGGTACAGGCTGAATCTTAAGGCCAGTTTCCTTGATTAGGTAAACGAAAGGAGCCGCACTGCCATCCATAATAGGCACTTCTGGGGCATCTACTTCTACAAAGATGTTATCTATACCTAGCCCCAAAAGGGCAGCTAAAAGGTGTTCTACAGTGCTGATGGTAACCTTGTTTTGGCCAATGGTAGTCGCATAACGGCCATCCACTACGTTTGCAATGTGGGCCTTTATTTCTGGCCGCGAAGCTAAGTCTATACGTCTAAAGATAATACCTGTATTAGGTGGAGCAGGGCATAATTTAAGATTAACCTTCTTGCCAGAATGTAAGCCAATCCCTGTACAAGCAACTTCGTCTTTTAGAGTCTTCTGTGCCCAAAACATAGCAATCCCGTTCTTCAAGCAAAAAGAATGCCGAATTCATTTTACCCTTAATTATACGTAAAATGAAATTTTAGTCCTTATATAAACATGGGAGAAAACCCACACCTAACTTTTTAAGTGTGTTTTTTTTCACACAGTTTTTGAGCCATAAGAAAATCGGATGGGGTATTTAGATTAAAAAAAGTCCGTCCTCCTGGATCAATTCGGGCAATGGTTTCAGGTAGAAGGTATTGTTTTTTTAACCGCCTTAAGGCTTGATATAGCCGTAAATCACCCCTTTTAAGCTGTGCTTCCAAAACAGGCATAGCCCCTTTTCCGTATATAGCACATAGGGGCTGATGTCCATCAGGGGTTTTCGGAATAAGGGCATCCAGCCTTTCGTCCCAGTAAGAAATTAAAAATTCTAAAAACTTAGTTGTAACAAAGGGTAAATCGCAGGCCAAAACTAAGGCTGGAAAAGAAGTAGTATAAAAAAGCCCGGTGAGAATGCCACCTAGAGGGCCTTGATGAGGTATAAGATCGGTAACAATACGTGCTGGAAACTGCTGGTAAAGCAGAGGACGGTTAGTAACGATGATAATATGAGGTGTAATAGGCTTTAAACTGGCATATACCCGGTCAATAATCCTTTGACCACATACTTTAAGAAAGGCCTTTTCTACTCCCATGCGGCTATTTTTCCCACCAGCAAGGACGATGCCTGTCATTTTAAAACACCCTGCAAATATTACCATATAGTTTTCACTTTATACTTCGGGATGAAGTTATCTTGAGTAATTATAATTAAATCCTCCACTATGGCTTGAGAAACTAAAATTCTATCAAAAGGATCTTTATGAAAATAGGGCAAATCTTCTAAAACGAAGACATGAGATAGCGATAAATTTAAAATTCTAAAATCATACTCCTTTAAGGCTTTTTTTATAAATTCATTTAGAGGAATTTTTAATCTAAGTTTTCCTATACTTATTTTTATAATAATTTCCCAGACGGAGATAACGCTAAGAAAAATGCAATTTTTACTATCTTTTATAATTTCTCTAGCTGTTAAAGAAAGTCGTTTATCATTAACACAAAACCATATAAAAGTATGTGTATCAAGTAAATATCTCACCTATAAAACTCCTTCACTATCTTTTCAGGCAAAGGTGCTTCAATATCTTCATAGAATTCTACCAGTTGTTTCAATAATCCAGGCTTTCTTTCCTCTTGACCGATATCTTTTACTTCTTCTATTTCTACTTCTGTTTGGAAGAATTTTAACCACGCCAATAACTTCTCACAAAACTCGTTGTTAACTTTTAATACAACTTGTTTCATCAGTTATTTCTCCTTAAAGGGCAACTGTTTTAATAAATTCCGCCAATCTTTCTATCTCTGACCAACGAAAAAGGGGAAGGGGAGCACAGTTTATGTCTTCATCCGTTACTACGGCTATTACTCCTTCTACTCTTTCAGCGAGCAGGCCATGTTCACCCACTTTTTTCCGATAGACCTCTATTTTAGGGTAATGACTTCTTTTAAAGCCCTCCGCCAGAATAAGATCAACTTTATTTTCAAACAGCCTCTGAATTTCGGCCAAGGACAACTCTTGTTCTCTTTTTTCAATAAAGGCCAACTGGGCAGGTGAGGACATAACAACTACATCCGCCCCGGCCTGGCGGTGACGCCAGCTGTCTTTGCCCTTTAGGTCAAAATCAAAATCAGCCAGGTGGTGCTTAACTGTACCTATGCGGTATCCCTGATACTTAAAAATTTCAATCAACCTTTCAATTAAGGTTGTTTTTCCTGTTTTAGAACGGCCAATAATAGCAATTAAAGGAGGATTATCTATCATAATTTACATAACCTAAGGAAAAATTTTTAAAAAATCAAGTTTTATCGTGCAATAGGGTAAGGTAAACAAAAAAATTCCTTTCCTTTTAAAGGAAGCCTTAAGACAATAATGTTCTTTGACAAGCTCATAAATCTCTACCTGTTCGCTTTCTGGATTGATGAGAACATAATATTTTACCCCTTCCTTTGCATAGATATGAAATTTTATCAGTCTGTCCTTTCTCTCTGTAGAAGGAGATAAGATTTCAAACACCACTATCGGAGGTATGTCAAGATAGGGTTTATTTAAAATCTCTTTTAAATTTCGGCTACACACAATCAGATTGTCTGGTTGGAGAATGGTATCTTCACTAATTTTCCAATCTACGGCAATGGAGGTAAGACAATAAGGGCAATTTTCAAGGAGAGTATCTAAATATCTCGCCAATTTAGTGCTAATGACTTGGTGTTTAAACGATGGTAAAGGCGTCATCGCATAGGGAATGCCTTCTATTAATTCCCACCGATCGTGCCATTGTTTATAGTCTTCATAAGTGTAAGAAGGCAAATTTTCTTTTGTTAAAAATCTCATCTTATGTCCCATTTTTAGGAAAACACCCGTTTAAATATCGTTTCCACATGCCGTAGGTGGTGTTTTAGATCAAAGATTTGTTCAATTTCTTCAGGGGAAAGATATTGTTGGATTTTTTCACTGGCCAGAATTTGGCTTTTTAGATCTCCTTCTCCCTGCCAAACTTTCATGGCACAGCCTTGCACCATTTCATAGGCCCTTTGACGAGGTAGTCCTTTTTGCACTAGGGTCAGTAAGATACCTTGGGAAAAGATAAGTCCTTTTGTAATTTCAAGGTTTTTCTTCATTCTTTCAGGATAGACATGCATGTTTGCTAGGATATTTTTTAACCGATGAAGCATAAAGTCAATTAAAATAGTGCTATCTGGCATGATCACCCGTTCCACCGAAGAATGGCTAATATCCCTTTCATGCCAAAGGGCAATGTTTTCCAAAGCAGCCATGGCATTTGTGCGCACAAGCCTGGCTAAACCACACAGATTTTCACACTGAATCGGATTTCTCTTATGTGGCATGGCTGAAGAACCTTTTTGTCCTTTGCTGAAGGGTTCTTCAACTTCTAGAACTTCGGTTCTTTGTAGATGTCTAATTTCTAAGGCAATTTTTTCTATCGTGCCGGCCAGGATGGCCAGGGCGGTAAAATAATGGGCGTATCTATCCCGCTGAATGATCTGATTGGAGACTGGGGCTGGTTTTAGGCCCAACCTTTCGCAAACATACCTTTCTACTTCTGGGTTTAAATAGGCATAGGTGCCAACGGCCCCAGAGATCTTACCATAACTAATATCTTCCAAGGCATGCTCCAGACGCCTTTTATTCCGCTTTAATTCCTCATACCACAGGGCCAGCTTAAGGCCAAAGGTAATAGGTTCAGCGTGCACGCCATGGGAACGGCCGATCATGACTGTGTCTTTATAGCGTAGGGCCTGTTCCTTTACGACATCAAGCACGGCGTCTACATCTGCCAAAATAATTTCCATGGCCTCCTTTAACAAAAGCGCGTTGGCGGTATCTAGGATGTCAGAGGAAGTAAGGCCCAGGTGTAAATACCTACCTTCAGGCCCTATGTTTTCCTCTACATTGGTGATAAAGGCAATGACATCGTGTTTTACCCTTGCCTCAATCTCATCAATGCGTTCTACTGAAAAGGTGGCCTTCTCTTTAATCTTTGCTAAGGCATCATTAGGAATTACTCCTAATTTGTTCCAAGCTTCACAAACAGCCAACTCTACTTCCAACCACTTCTGATACTTATTTTCCAGCGACCAAATCTTGCCCATCTCCGGACGGGTGTAGCGTGGAATCATTTACCTACCTCCTTTAATAAGCTCTGGCAAAGTAAATAACACAGGAAGAAGGATAGCGTCAATCTTTTAAACAATGATTTCCACTACCACTATTTCTCCCACGCCTACACCAAGCCTTTCCTTGGCGTTCCCTAAACAGCAGGCAATTTCCAAGTAGTCGCTGCTGTTCCAAAGGGCAAGGATGGTGCCTGGTCTTTCGGCGAGATAAAAGGGAGAGATGTGATCAAGGGTAATGTCTTTTATGTGAATGCACAGGGAAGCTGGTTGGCCAAAGGGCTTAATGAATTTTGCGAAATCTTCTTTAGAAATATTGGTAATTAAGTTGCCAAAACGGTCAATATAAACCACTTCCCCCCTTAATCTACGGCCTGAGCTTTCAGGGTAGGGCCAATTAAGTCTAACAAAGTCTGTGATTTTTTCTCCTAAAGCATTAGGCGATACACCGTGAGCAAGATGGGCAGCTACAGGGGCAAAGATATCACGGCCATGAAAGGTAGCACTTATTTGTGGTAAAAAGTATTCAGAACGGTTAAGGTGATACACTTTTACTTTTTCCTTTTGATAAATTAACTCCAATACCCCGTTATCCGGGGCGATAAAAAAATGATTTGGTGTTTCTACTAACAAAGGACGGCGCTGACTGCCTACGCCTGGGTCTACGACAATAACATGAATGGTGCCTTTAGGGAAAAAACGATATGCTCCTGCCAAAACAAAAGCGGCTTCTTTGATATCTTGGGAGGTCACATTGTGGGTAAGGTCTATCAGCGTGACTTGAGGGCAAATAGATAAAATCACCCCCTTCATTATGCCAACGAAGGGGTCTTTAAGACCAAAGTCAGTGGTTAAGGTAATGATTGACATTGTTTAAGGCAAGCGGCCACTCCTTATGCCTTCTAAACCGTAGGCCATAAAGAGAATAAGCCCTGTTAGGATAAGCCACATGAAATAACTATTACCTAAAAAAGGGAAAAAATGAAGTAATACCTTAGCTCCACCAAGGCTCAATCCAAGCCTGATAATAAATTTGGTTAGAGGAGACATCTTTTGTCTTCTTAATGCTTCCGGTAAGGGCTAGGACCGAGTTTTTTCAAAGTTTGAGTCATTTCGGTTACGACCTTAGCAAACTTCTCTGCCTCGGCCGCTGAAATCCACTCTAGCCGAAAACGTTCTTGTTCAAGGCCGAAATCCTCTAACATTAACTTAACGGCCTCTGCCCTATCCTGTGCTCTTTTATTACCCTCCAGGTAATGACACTCACCAATGTGTCAGCCAGCTACCAATACCCCATCAGCCCCTTTCGTAAGGGCTTCTATAACCAATTTAGGATGAACCATTCCAGAACACATTACCCGGATAATACGGATATTAGGGGGATACTGAATGCGTGAAGTCCCAGCCAAATCAGCCCCAGCGTAAGCACACCAGTTACAGAGAAAGCCAATGATAATAGGTTCAAATTCTTCCGCCATCCTCTAGCCCTCCTTTTTTTCCACCCTACCTTATTTAATCAGGGATATTTATGACATAAAAATTAGGTTTTAGTCAAGTCTTAAATCAGCTTGTTTGGGTAGATGGCTTATAACGACGGTCAGAAGGCAAATCATAATTGATAGATGGTATTTAGCTGGTTACTAAGTGTAATTCTATCTCTCGTCGGGACGGATTAACGTTAATAACTCTTACCCGCACGCGATCACCCAAACGAAATTGACGTTTAGTGCGCTTGCCAATAAGGGAAAAGGTACGTTCACTAAACAAATAGTAGTCATCATGCAGAGAAGAAAGCCTAACGAGTCCCTCTACGAAAACTTCATCCAACTCCACAAAAAAGCCAAAGCTAGTTACTCCAGAAATGACGCCTTCGTATTCTTCGCCAACCTTATTCGTCATAAACTGCACCCGCAGCCGGTCTATAATTTCCCTTTCTGCCTCCATAGCAATGCGTTCTCTTTCAGAAATGTGTTGAGCAGTGGTCTCAAGCACTTCTATCCACTTCTTCTTGGGCTTTGCCCCCTGCAGTTGCTTTTTAAGAAGGCGGTGAACGACCAAATCGGCATAACGCCGGATGGGGGAGGTAAAATGGGTATAGCACTCTGAGGCCAAGCCAAAGTGGCCAATGTTAGAAGGGCTATAGCGGGCCTGTTTAAGCGAGCGCAGGAGCAGCCGATTGACCAAAAACTCATGCGGGGTATCTTTGACTTCATTAAGGAGGTTTTGAAAGTCAAGAGGGGTATATTCCCTTGTTTTAGGCAGACTATAGCCTAGCGTTTCAATAAACTTGGCAAAGGCAGCAATTTTATCACCGCTTGGTCTATCATGCACCCGATAAATCATTGGCCACTCCCTTTCTGTCAGGTGCATAGCTACGGTTTCGTTAGCAGCAATCATAAACTCCTCAATAATGCGGTGAGAAAATAGTCTTTCTGCTCTTAAAATGTCCGTGGTGTGCCCCAAAAGATCAAGAGTAACTTCTGGCTCAGGTAAGTCAAAATCAAGGCTACCGCGTTCAAGGCGACGTTTAAGTAGGATCTCGGCCAGTTCTTTCATATAATGAAGAGCCCGCACAATGCGTTTACCCTTAATCGCCTCAGTATTTCCGTCTAAAACGGCCTGTACCTGCCGGTAGGTAAGCCTTGCCTTGCTTCTAATGACACTTTCGTATATGTCATAATTTAGCAAGTCTCCTTGTTTGTTAAATTTCATCTCTACCGTAATGGCAAGACGATCCTCATTTGGATTGAGGCTACAGATACCTTGCGAAAGGGCAAAGGGTAGCATGGGCAATACCCGATCGGGAAAATAAACGCTATTGCCCCGCATATAGGCCTCTTCATCTAAGGCAGAACCTGGTCTTACATAATGGCCGACATCAGCAATAGAAACAAACAGCCGATAGCCATTCCTTTCCTTTTTTATGCCTACGGCATCGTCAAAGTCCCTTGCCTTTTCTCCATCAATCGTAAAAAAGGTTAGTTTTCTTAAATCACGACGTCCCTCCACAGAAATAGGTTCCTTTGCCCTTTCTTCTGCTTCCTTTAAGGCCTCTTCGCTAAAATCTTTAGGCAGGTTGTATTTATAGGTAACAATCTCGGCATGCGTGCTGGCTAGAGATTCATCCCCTAAAACCTTGGCAACCTTGGCCAAAGCTCCCCGGTTAGGGCTAGGATACCTAACAATTTCCGCCACGACCATCTGCCCTGAGGCAGCCTCTTTAGCCCAGGAAAGGGGTACTATGATCTCAGTGGTAAAACGTTCTTCCTCTGGTAAAAGAAAGCCTACTTGGCCATCAGTTTCAAAACGACCGACGATATACTTATTTCTTCGCTCTAAAATACGGACAATTTCACCCTCTTTTAGCTTTCCCCGCCGCTTTCGCTCTACCCTTACAAGTACCCGGTCGCCATGCATGGCCTCCTTTAAGTGGCGGGGGCTAATAAAAATATCTGCCTTGCCTTCCTCCTCTGGAATAACAAAGCCATAGCCATCGGGATGGCAAGAGAGACGTCCTACAACCAGATTCATCTTTTTGGTGAGGCCGTATCTCTTACTGCTGACCTGAATGATCTTACCCTTTTTTTCAAGCTCTTCTAGGAGAATCTTTACCTTCTCTTTTTGTTTGGTCAGACCAAAATGACGGCAGATTTCTCTTAAGGTCAAAGGCCTTCCTGTCCGGGCCATAAACTTTAGGACATTTTCTGCGCTAAATGATTTCTTCTTTTTCTTCCTTGCCATTTCTTTCCTTTATGATTTATTTTTTGAATAACTTTAACAGCTAAATGCCAAAAAGACAATGAGTTACAAAAAATAATTTGAACTTATACTCTCATTTGTGATACTATTAAAGACAGCCTATGCAAAGGCCTAAAGTAGCAATCGGCAAGGAACTTTGTCGTTGTAAAAGTGTCATTACCTTAGGTGTAAAACCTAATTTTGAAGATTATACCCCTGAGGAACAAAAACTTATTCGTGAGGCAGAAATCATTTATTACCCTACCTTTTTTTATGCAGGTCTTTTGCGAACAATGGGGAAAAGAATATTCCCTAGCTATGAATGTTATCTGTATGCCTGTGATAAGATTAAACAAACGACCCTTTTTAAGCTTTTAGACATTCCTCACCCACGGACACGTATCTTTTATGGACCGCGACAAAAAAGGTGGATCTTAAACTATTTTTCCTATCCCTTTATTGCCAAAATCCCGCGAGGTTCTTCTAGAGGAACAGGTGTTTTTCTTATTAAAAATGAAAAAGATCTGGCTGCTTACAATAAGATGACGCATGTAGCATATATTCAAGAATATTTACCCATTGACCGAGACATAAGGGTAGTAATTATTAAAGATAGAATTGTCTTGGCCTACTGGCGCATAAAAAAGAGAGGTGAATTTCGGTGTAATTTAGCACAGGGAGCAACGATTAGCTTTAACGCTGTTCCTAAACCAGCCTTGGATCTTGCCCTTAAGACAGCCAAATTATGCAAACTGGACAATGTAGGCATAGATATCTGCTTTTATAAAGGGAGATGTTATGTCCTTGAAGCCAACATGAAATACGGACTTAAGGCCTTTGCCTTAGCTGGAATTAACTATGAAAAGATGCTAGCAGAGATGGTGGAGAAGGGAATATTATAAAGTTGACACCCATTTTCCTTTTTGCTAGCTTAGGAAAAAACTAAGTTAAGAAAAATGAAATGCGTTATGTTCCCCGCTATGTAAGGGCCTATGAAACAGGACTTTTAGATGAAAAAATAGCTGAGGCTTATGCTATTTTAGAGAAATGTACCCTTTGTCCACGCGAATGTAAGGTAAACCGCCTTAAAGGAGAAAGGGGTATCTGTAAAACAGGAGAATTAGCTAGGGTTTCAAGTTATTTTCCCCACTTTGGAGAAGAGGCGCCACTGGTAGGACAATATGGCTCTGGCACAATTTTTATTTCCTACTGTAGCTTGCTTTGTATCTATTGTCAGAATTACGAAGTTAGCCATCTGGGTGAGGGAAAAGAGGTTTCTTGTGAAGAGATGGCACAGATGATGCTTTCTTTACAATATCAGGGGTGTCATAATATCAATATCGTTACTCCCACACATGTTGTTCCCCAAATCTTGCAGGCCTTAAAGCTAGCCGTAGAAAGGGGGCTTTCTGTACCCTTAGTTTACAACACCAGCGGCTATGAAAAGATAGAAACCTTAAAATTGTTAGATGGTATTGTAGATATCTACATGCCAGACTTTAAGTATTGGGAACCAAAGGTGGCTGAGAAATATTCTAAGTCTCCTGATTATCCTCAAAGGGCAAAAGAGGCATTAAAAGAAATGCATCGCCAGGTAGGAGATTTACACATTAATGAGATGAGCTTAGCCGAATATGGCCTTTTAGTGCGACATCTAGTGCTTCCCCACGGACTAGCTGGTACTAAAGAGGTAATGGAATTTATTGCAAAAGAAATTTCTCCTTATACCTACGTAAATATTATGGCCCAATACCGCCCGTGTGGTGAGGCCTATAAAGATCCTCTTATAAACCGCCCTATTACAATGGAAGAATATGAGGAAGCCATTCAGGCTGCTATTAAGGCCGGATTAAAACGTCTACACAGGCAGATTTAAATCTTCAAAGGCAACACCTACTAAATATAAACCATTCTCTTCTTTAGTCCAAACGGTTTTTCCCTTTAGGTGATAAACTTCCTCGCCAATGGCAATATCTAATTCCAAGGGGACTGAAAGTTTCAATCTGTCTGCCGTTTAACGTCCGAGCTAAACCTTCTTTTAATTTTTGCTTAGAAAAAATAAAATAACAAATAAACACAGCTTCTTTTCTAAACTATCAATTCGTCATTTTCCCTGTTTACCTTCAGGACATGAGAATTGACGTTGAAGACATGAAGCAAATGTTGAATTTTTATATCTTATTCCTTTTCAAGATGGGAGAGCAGGGAAGAAAATTCTTATTTAAACTTTTTAAACACTTGAAACACCGTTAAAAACTAAAGGCCTAAAATGGTTTTAACTGTAATCCAACAACTATGTTTGAAAAAGCACGTGTAGGTTTTACTTCCGACCTCTTAATCTCTAACTTATGACACTTTTTAAATAGGTTCATAAGAAATAGGAGGATTTTAAGTTATCGCAAGTTACTTGTGCTCCATACTCTACCCTCTTTTGTTAGGTAAAAACGGCCGCCATAGGGATCTAGGGGAAGGGCAGGGATGATCTTCTTGTCCACAAGCTCATTTAGATCCGAAGGAAGACGTCTATATCTCTGCTGATATTTCTTGACAGCTTCTTCTAAAAAAAGGATGATTTTTAAGGTATTTAAACGTTTTTCTAACTGGGTCCTGATCTTTATGTCTTTAAACCTTTTTAATTGTTCCTGTAGAAAGATAATGGCCATTTTTGTTTCATTACCTTTCACAGCTAGACGGGCAGCCAAAAGAGGTAAGTAAGAAGGTGCCCCGGGCAATTTACTGGCCCTAAGAAAATACCGTGCTGCCTCTTTATAATTCTTTTCAAAATAAAAGCTAACAAAGCCTAGATAAAAAGGAATTTGCCAATTTTGGGGAAGATATATTAAACCTTGTTTTAAAATATTTTTAGCCTCTTGTATTCTTCCTTCCCACGGCAAAATACTACCCGCCATCCAATAGGGTTCAAAGTAATAGGGATCAAGATAACTGGTCAAATACAGAGCCTTACTTAGCCATAAACTTTCGGCCTTGGTTAATCCTTCTTCCCCGCCGTAAAAAATAGCGGCCTTCATAAGGAAATAATCACTACCTAAAGCGGTAAACTCACCACTCAATAACCTAGCTACTTCTGGTCTTGGCAAAGGGGAAAGGGCCCATTGTCTAAAATTAGATTTTAACGTGGCATTTATCCATAAACTTATGAATATGCAAATGAGGCCTATAATTAACCGCATTTTAAGTAAATTCTCTCTTTTCAAAGATGAAAAAGGCAAAGAGAAGTAAGGCCACGGTGTAAAAGATTCCGTAAATCAATCTTAGAGCTAAGGAACTCATATCTAAGGGAAGATTGTGCACGGCTACTGCCTTTAAATCCAATAAAGAAAGATTGGGGAAGAGCCAATAGGCTAGATGAAAAATACCTTTAATAAAGGAACTTATATTTTCGCCTGCCTTGCTTTCTAAAATCATCTTTACATTTTCTAAGTTGCTTCCGATAAAGTAGACAAAAAGGGAGAAAAAGAAAGCGACAAGGGCACTACTGCTAAAGCTGCTGAAAAAGATGCCTATAGCTACCAAGAGATACATCTTCAGATTGAGATAGATAAAGGCAAGGATATGTTTATACCAGGCAATATGAGGAATTTGAAAAAGGTTGGCTGTCTTCCAGAAATAAAAAAGGGTGATGATAAATACGAAGAACCCAATAAAGAGAGCAAAAGTAGTTAAAAAACATAGCCCTAAAAACTTTCCTAAAAGATATTGCCATCGGGCAATGGGTTTAGAGATAACTAAGAAAATAGTCTTTTTATCCAAATCCTTGGCGATGAGGTGAGTACTTAAAAACAAAGAGATAAAAAGGCCAAGAAAGGAGAGACCAGAAAGACCAATGTCTTGGGTTACCTTTAAAATGTCCCCAATAGATAGATCGGCAACAAATCCAGAACCGATTAAGAGGAACCCTACAAAGATAAGTACCCCTAAAAATATCCTCTCACGCATTCCCTCTTTAAATGTCACCTTGGCAATACTTATGACCTGGCCCATTGGCGTAACTCTTCTCTAAAGGTCTTTTCAATGTTATCCGGTTTGCCTAAAAATTTTAACTCACCCTTTACCATCAAGGCCACCCGATCACATACACTTTCCACATCGTGCAGGATATGAGAACTAAAAAAGATCGTCTTTCCCTGTTGTTTTAAGGATCTAATTAAGTCTATAATTTCCATTCGTCCAATAGGGTCAAGGCCAGAAAGGGGCTCGTCCATGATAATAAGCGTAGGATCGCCTATAAGGGCTTGGGCAATCACTAGGCGCTGTTGCATACCCTTGGAGTACTGTCTTAGTCTAAGATTTTTTACCTCTTTTAGACCTACTCTTTCCAAAAGCTCTATGGCCTTTTTTTTGTAAATCTTTTTAGGTAAACCGTAGAGTTCTCCTGTAAAGTAAAGGAATTCTTCTCCCGTCAGATGATCATAAAGAACTGGTTGTTCTGGAACAAAACCTACTTTGGCCCGTGCCTTAGGACAAGTACAAGGAAGGTCCAACAATCTGGCTTCTCCTTTATCAGCAAAGATCAGCCCCATTAAAATTTTGATCGTCGTGCTCTTACCTGCTCCATTGGGACCTACAAAGCCAAATATTTCTCCTTTTTCCACCGTAAAGCTCAGACCCTTTACAGCCTCTATCCTTTGTCTTAAGCTCCTTTTGTAAGTCTTAAAAATTTCCTTTAAGACGATAACCGCCAAATCTGCACTCCTTTTTTATTTATACATCCTTTTCCCTCTACTATTTTATCATTTTAATACTGAATTTGCTGTGGTCAATATAAAATATAATATTAAAAAATTCATCTGTCATCACTTTTGCTAACTTCCTAAAAGTTCTAGCACTAACCACAACTGGATTTTTAGCAAGAAGAAAGTAACAGATAACGAGTAGCAAGTGACAAAAAATTTCCTTACTTATCACTTTTGTTTATTCTTTTTTTCAGTTAAAGGATGGAAAAAGTAATTCCAGAAAGGACTATTTAAAATGGAGGTCTTTTAACTATGAGAAATCAGTGTTAAAAATAACTCCGGTATGTGGAAAAGGAGCCTGTTTAGTTTTTTTAGTGCAGGATTGCTTATCTTAAGCTTTCCTTCATTTGATTTATATCTCCTTGCTTGGGTTGCCTTTTTACCTCTCTTCTGGAGTATTAAAGAAATATCTGCTTTTTCGGCCTTTCAACAGGGGTTTGGGGCAGGGATGGCCTTTTTTTTAGGTCTTCTTTATTGGCTTTTACACGCTATGACCATTTATGGCCACCTTTCTTTTCTTTTTTCCCTTGGCCTTTTGATATTACTTGTCATATATTTAGCCTTGTACTTAGGAGCCTTTTGCTATCTTATTGTATGGTTAGAACTTTTTGAACATGTCCTTTTCCCATGGTTAACCGGTATGTTATGGGTAGCTCTAGAATATTTAAGGGGACATTTATTAACAGGTTTCCCTTGGGAACTTCTTGGCAATTCTCAATACAAGTGGCTGAGTTTTATCCAAGTAGCAGACATTGGGGGTATTTACCTCCTTTCCTTCTTCGTTATGACTGCCAATGCATGTCTTTTTCTCTGTTTAGAGAAAAGAAATAAAGTTGCATTTTTAAATTTAGCTGTATTTTTAGGAGTGCTTTTGGCCGCGTTAGGTTATGGATGGCACCAGTTACATTTTTGGGAGACAAAGATCAAACATCTTCCTCATCTTAAGGTTGGCCTTATCCAGGGTAACATTGATGAATCTAAAAAGTGGGATCCTGCATTCCAAACTGCTACCTTAAAGATTTATACTGAGCTTTCTCTTAAAGCTGGAGAACAGAAACCTGATTTGCTTATTTGGCCAGAAACGGCTCTGCCCTTTTATTTCCAACAGCCGTCTGCCTATAGACAGTTTATTTTAAATTTGGTAAAGCAAATCAATATCCCTCTTTTAGTAGGTAGTCCTGCCTATAAAATGACTTCTCAGAATGTCCAATATTTTAACCGTGCCTATCTCATCAGCAAAAAGGGAGAAGTGGTAGATTATTATGACAAGGTGCATCTTGTTCCTTTTGGGGAATATGTCCCTTGTCGGCGTTTGCTGAAATTTCTCCCAGCCGTGGCCGCCCAAGAAGGTGATTTTTCTCCAGGAAAACGGTTGAGACCTTTGATCTTAAAAGGAAAAATACCATTTGGGGTCTTGATTTGCTTTGAAGGTATTTTCCCCGAAATCAGCCGTCAGTTGGTGCAAGAAGGGGCCAGTTTTTTAGTCAATATCACCAATGACGCTTGGTTTGGTCGTACCAGTGCTCCTTACCAACATTTGTCTATGTTAGTTTTAAGGGCCATAGAAAACCGAAGGGGCATTGCTAGATGTGCCAATACAGGTTTTAGTGCATACATTTTGCCTACCGGTGAGATTAACCAAAGAAGCAAACTATTCAAACCAGAATTTCTTATAGGCACATTACCTTTGGTTGAGGAGAAAACATTTTATGCTCGTCATGGAGATGTCTTGGCGTATTTTTGTATGTGTGGTATTCTTATTTATATATTCCTTAAAGGGAGGCAGAAGTGGAAGAAATCAAAGAGTGTTTAAATCATTTAAATGTCCGTTTTTATAGGCTTGGAGAGTATCTTTGACATTCCTGCCAAGACTGCCCGCATAAAAGAGTTAGACCACCTTCTTTCCAAAGAACAAGACTGGCAAAATATTGATAAAATCAAACCTCTCCTGCAGGAAAAAAGTCAATTGGAGGAGTGTGTTTCCCTTTGGCAGAAATATAAAAATGCCTTGGAAGACTTGAATGTTCTATATGAGCTGGCAGTAGAAGAAGAAGATTTGGAGAGTCTAAAAGAAGTTGAAAGGGACATCCAAAGGTTACAAAAGGAAATAAGACGGCTGGAGTTGCAGTGGCTTTTACATGATTCTGCGGACCGGCTTAATGCCATTATAGAAATCCACGCCGGGGCAGGGGGAACAGACGCTCAAGATTGGACTGAGATGCTCTTTCGCATGTATTTGCGTTGGGCCGATAAAAGTGGGTTTAAGACAAAGATATTGGACATGCTTAGAGGAGAAGAGGCAGGGATAAAAAATGTTACTTTTCTTGTAAAAGGTGTCTATGCTTATGGCTTCTTAAAAGGAGAAACAGGGGTACATCGACTTATTCGTCTTTCTCCTTTTGATACAGGAAGGAGGCGACATACGTCATTTGCGGCCGTATCTGTATATCCACAGGTGAACGAGGAAATTCAGATTGAAATAAAAGAAAGTGATTTAAAGATAGAAACCTTCCGGGCCAGTGGGGCCGGAGGTCAGCATGTAAACAAAGTAGAGACTGGAGTGAGGATTACTCATCTTCCTACAGGAATTGTCGTGCAGTGTCAGGATGAAAGGTCACAATTTGCCAATAAAAAAACAGCTCTGATGATCTTAAGATCCCGGCTCTATGATTTGGAACGCCGAAAGAGGGAGGAAAAAAAGAAGGAAATCTACGCTGCCCAAAAGGAGATTGCTTGGGGCAGTCAAATCCGTACCTATACTTTACATCCTTATAAACTAGTAAAGGATCACCGTACGCAGATAGAAGTACCTCAAGTAGAAACAGTATTGGATGGGGAAATAGACATTTTTATTGAGGCCTACCTTCTTTCTCAGAAAAAGGGTAGTTAAAAAGAAAAAGCCCGCCTAAGTGGCGGGCTTTTGGTCAGAGCTATGTTTTAGCCTTTAGATCCTTACTACCTTCGCGGCCTGTAATCCCTTGGGTGTCTCTACTATTTCAAACTCCACTGCCTGTCCTTCCTGCAAACTTTTGTAACCATCACCTTCAATGGCAGAAAAATGCACAAACACATCCGGACCATCTTCCTGCTTGATGAAACCATAGCCCTTGCTGTCATTAAACCACTTCACTGTACCTCTAAACTTCATCTAAACCTCCTAAAAAATAAAAATCCTTGGCTTACGCCAATGAAGCTGATATAACACAGGAGATGAATTTTGTCAATAACCCAAAATCCGTGATTGCCTCACACTGTTTCCAACTGACTTCAAGGGCATTTATGCGAGAAATGGCCAATTTAGGGATTGAGCAGATATTTACAAGTTATGATAATCCTAAAAGGAATGCAGAAACACAACGGATGATACGGACGATAAAGGAAGAAGTTATTTGGCTGCATGAGTTTACAAGCTTAACAGAAGCAAGGGAAATTATAGGGAATTGGATTGAGAAGTATAACCGTGGCTATGTGCATTCGACCTTGGGCTATTTAAGTCCACTTGCATTTGAGTAGAAGTTTTATCAAAATTATTACCAGGAGGTTGCTTAATGACCTCTACCTTAAAAATGTGCCATGTCTACCCTGGAAGGGGACATTACAAAAGGCATTCAGGCTGATTGTGGTAAGGAGGACATATCAGGGGAGGCTGTTTGGAGAGGAAGAAGTGGATTTAAAAGAAAGATATAAAGTAATAGCAACAAACCTTGATTGGGAGGCAGAGGAAGTGGTCAAATGGTATGATGCGAGGGGAGAATATAGTGAAAATCGGATAAAGGAGCTAAAGAATGGATTTTCAATGGAGAGGATGCCTTCGTCTTTCTTTAAAGCAAATGCCATATTTTTCAGAATAGGGACTTTAGCTTATAATCTTTTCCGGATATTTCAACTAAATATTTTACCTAAAGAATATAGAAAGCATCAGGTTAAAACCATCAGGTGGAAGTTATACAACATAGCGGGCAGAGTGGTATATCACAGCCGACAGATTTTTCTTAAAGTCAGAAATTATGTCTATGCTATTTTTGAGGAGATTCGTTATGGGATATGGCAATTTTGCTGTGGGCATTTATGAGGAAAGGTGTGTAGTTTGTGATTGCTTTGTCAAACCAAGGCAGAAGTGTGTCTAAAGTAGGTAATTTTTGGTTAATTTAGGTCTGTCTTTTTCCTTCTTAAATTTTCCTTCATTCCCTCTTAAATGCGCCTTTCCCTCAAATCAATTGCGGATTTTGGGTTTTGCTTATAGTTGACTCCTTAACAGAAAATTAACAAAAGCTTAATCCTTTTTTAAAAAAAGATTGTTTTAGTAAGCAAAATTAAGATGTCTTATGTAACGCCATATTATAACGAATAAATCAGGTAATTCAAAAATGACATTCAATCGGGATAAGCTATTTGAAAGAAGTTTAACCTTTACTGCTTGGTTGGTTGTTATCTTAGTAGCGGCCATGTGTTTAAGTCTTATGGTTTATTCGCTACCTGTATTTAGAGCAATTGGTTGGGGATTTCTTTTCCACCGCGTTTGGGATCCCTTGGAAGGTAAGTTTGGAGCCATGCCCTTTTTGGTAGGCACTTTACTTACTTCCTTTTTAGCACTGCTTTTTAGTTTGCCTTTTTCTCTGGCTATCGCCATATTTTTAGGAGAATATTTTAATAGCGGCAAAATTGCCCTTTTTTTTCAAAATACCACCAGCCTTTTGGCTGGTATTCCTTCAGTCATTTATGGTTTTTGGGGATTGTTTGTCTTGGTTCCTTTAGTGCGAAAGCTAGAGATAAAATTGGGCGTGTTGCCTTATGGTGTGGGCATCTTTACCGCCTCTCTTATCTTAAGTATTATGATCATTCCTTACGCTGCCTCTGTCGGACGGGAGGTTATTAGCCTTGTGCCCTCTGAGCTTAAAGAAGCCGCCTATGCCCTTGGGGCAACGAGGTGGGAAGTCATACGGCATGTCATTTTTCCTTATGCCCGCTCTGGCATCTTTGCTGGTATCTTGCTTTCTTTAGGGAGGGCTATTGGCGAAACGATGGCCGTAACGATGGTCATTGGTAATAACAATCAGTTTCCTTCTAGCCTTTTTGCCCCGGCCAATACGATGGCCAGCGTAATTGCCAATGAGTTTACTGAGGCCACAAGTGATGTTTATCTCTCAGCCCTGATAGGAATTGCCCTTTTGTTGTTTTTGGTTACTACGGTTATAAACATTATCGGACGGTATATTATTAAAAAACTGAGTGTGTAGGGAAAAATGATGGAAAACTACAGAAAACGAGAGTTGATTAACACGCTTATGAAAGGATTGGTCTTTTTTTTTACTACTCTTTCCTTAGTTCCCCTTTTGTTTATTTTGTTTTATCTCATTAAACAGGGTATTGGCGCCATTAACTGGGAGTTTTTAACTCACCTGCCCAAGCCTGTAGGAGAAAGTGGTGGCGGGGTATTTAATGCTATTGTTGGCACAATTATCTTAATCATTCTCTCCACCCTTATGGCCGTGCCTTTAGGGATTGGGGCAGGTATTTATCTAGCTGAGGTAAAGACTGGAAAACTGGTTTATCTCTTACGTCTGGGGACAGATATCTTGCAGGGGACACCTTCTATTGTGCTTGGTGTAATTGCCTATCTTTGGGTTGTGAAACCAATGAAGAGTTTTTCTGCCCTTGCAGGCAGTGTCGCTTTGGCCATTATGATGCTTCCGGTGATTATTTGTAGTACTGAAGAAACATTAAAACTCATTCCCTATTCCCTTAAAGAGGCTGCCCTTGCCTTAGGAGCGCCCTACTATCGCACAATTTTAAAAGTAATCTTACCAGCAGGGTTTAGTGGTATCCTTACAGGTATTCTGTTAGGCATTGCCCGCATTGCTGGAGAGACGGCCCCACTGCTTTTTACTGCTTTTGGTAGCCCTTATCTCAATCTTAATCCCCTTAAACCAATCAATGCGTTACCTTTAGTGGTATTTAACTACGCTTCATCCCCTTATCCAGACTGGTGGCGTCAGGCCTGGGGCGCATCTTTTGTCTTAACAGTAATGGTACTTGTGTTTAATCTGGCAGCAAAAATAGGAGCAAGAAAATGGGAGATAAAATTCTAACCACTGAACATCTTTATGCCTATTATGACCAGCACTGCGTCTTAAAGGATATCAATATGTCTATTCCTAAATTTAAGGTTACAGCCATTATGGGTCCATCAGGATGTGGCAAGACGACCTTGTTACGGTGTTTTAATCGTCTGCATGAGCTTTCTCCTGGAGGTAGGATTAAGGGAAAAATCCGTTTAAGAAACACAGACTTACTTTCCTTAAATCCTATCCAGGTAAGACGCCGCATTGGTATGGTCTTTCAGCGGCCTAATCCTTTTCCAACGATGAGCATCTATGAGAACGTTATTGCTGGATATAGGTTAAATGGCATTAAACTGTCTCAAAACAAGGCCGATGAGATCGTAGAACAGGCCTTAAAAAAGACCGCCCTTTGGGATGAAGTAAAGGACGTATTATATAGGCGCGGGACATTTCTTTCAGGAGGACAACAACAGCGCCTCTGTATTGCGCGTGCTCTAGCGATGAATCCGGAGGTATTGCTTTTAGATGAACCCACCTCGGCTTTAGATCCTAAGTCTACGGCCCATATTGAAGAATTGATTGTAGAGCTGAAGGATACGGTAAGCATTGTCATTGTTACCCACAACATTGGCCAGGCTGGGCGGGTAGCTGATTACACGGCCTTTTTATATTTAGGAGAATTAGTAGAGTTTGGTCCAACCGAGCGTCTCTTTACGGCTCCCAAAGATAAACGCACCGAGGAATATTTAACGGGTAAATTTGGTTAGGGGGGAAAAATGCTGCAAAAAAGGTTAAATCGCTTAAAAGAGTTACTTCTTACCGAAGCAGGTTTGGTGGAAAATATGCTACAAAAGAGTATTCAAGGCTTGATGGGAAAGAAAGTTGGCATTTTGCACGAAGTCATAGAAGAAGATGAGCCTATGGTTAATGGACTTGATATTGAAGTTGACAAACTCTGTACTCAGATTGCGGCCTTATACCAACCAGAGGCGAAGTATCTACGCATGGTGCTTATGATGCTTAAGGTTAATTACGACCTAGAAAGAATTGGAGATCATGCGGTCAATATTGCCCAGAGTGCTGTAGAAATCTTACCGTATGATTTTAAGGAAGTAGAACCCATTATTCGGCAGACGGCAGATGCTGCATTAAAGATGCTTCAGGACAGTCTTAACGCCTTTATCCATGAGGATGAAGCCCTGGCCAGAGAGGTATGTAGGCAGGACGACGAGGTAGATAAGTTAAGAGATGAATGTGTAAGGCAATTTATTCAACTTATTAAAAAACGGCCAGAGACGAGCGCCCTTTTTGCCCATTTAATGCGGATTGTCCGGAGCTTAGAAAGAGTAGCCGACCTAGCAACAAATATTGCTGAATATGCCCTTTTTGTGATAAAAGGAGAAATAATAAAACATGGCCAGGATGAAAGGCTGTAAAAAATAACCATGCTCCCCAAAACTATCTTTATTGTAGATGATGAAGCAGACATTTGTGAATTAGTAAGTTTGCATCTTCAAAAAAGCGGATTTAAAACCAAATCATTCCTTACAGCTACAGAGTTCTTACAGGCAGTAAGAGCATATCCTCCTGATTTAGTCGTTTTAGACCTTATGTTACCAGATATGGATGGGCTTGAGCTGTGTAAGTTTTTAAGAAATGACAAGCGCACGGCCCGCCTGCCTATCATCATGCTTACTGCCAAAGGAGAAGAAACAGATAGAATCTTGGGCCTAGAACTTGGAGCGGATGACTATGTAACCAAACCATTTTCCCCACGCGAGTTAGTAGCCAGGGTAAAGGCAGTGCTGAGAAGAACTGAAGAAAAAGACACGACAGAATTAATCAAAATTGGTGGGATTTTGCTTATTGACCCCCAAAGGTATGAAGTATTCGTGCAAGGAGAAAAGATAAAACTTACCCCAACTGAATTCAAAATTCTTCTTATTCTGGCCAAGCGTAGAGGCTGGGTGTTTTCGCGAGATCAACTCCTAGAGGCCCTGTGGGGGCGGGAAAAGGCGGTTATTGATCGCACAATTGACGTCCACATCAAGAATTTGCGAGAAAAATTAGGCGAAGCGGGCAAATGCATTAAGAGCATACGAGGAGTTGGATACAAGCTAGAGGCATAGATGTGAAACACAAAATTAGACTGCAGTCTGTCTTTTTTAAGTTCTTCATTAGCAATCTCATCCTTATCTTCCTCCTGGCAGGTTTTATTCTTTTTGTTTCTTTTAAGAGCCTACGCACCTTTTATCTACATCAACTTGAAGACAGTTTGGATAAAATTGCCCTTGTTCTTTCTGACCGGTTTATCCCCTATTTGGAAAGGAAAAATGAGACGGTTATAGACCATTTAGCCAAGGCATACGGCAAAAGACTTAAGATCAGGATCACCGTCATCTCACCAGATGGCACCGTCTTGGGCGATTCAGAAAGAAATCCAAAGACAATGGAAAACCATGCCAATCGGCCAGAAGTAAAGCAAGCCCTTAAAAGGGGAAAGGGAACTTCTTTACGCTTCAGTGCCACACTTCAAAAATGTATGTTTTATTTAGCCATTCCTGTATATAAAAACGGAAAAATGCTTGGTGTCTTTCGGGTTAGCCTCTTTGCTGAGAAAATCAATGAACTTTTAGGGAAGCTCAAAAAACAATTGTTTACTTCAATTCTTTTTCTTTCCTTTTTTGCCTCCTTATTGGCCTTCTTTCTCTCCCAAACCCTTTCCCGTCCTCTGGTCTCACTTACAAAGACGGTTTCATCTCTTGCCAGGGGCAATCTTAAAACCCGTGTGCATATTAAAAGCAATGATGAACTAGGCCAGTTAGCACGGCACTTGAATGAAATGGCCAAACAGTTTGAACAGCTATTTCAAGAACTTTCTTTAGAAAGAGAAGAATTAAAGGCTATTATGCACGGACTGCAAGCGGGCTTAGCAGTATTAGACTTGGAAGGAAGAATCCTTATGGCCAATAGAAGTTTTGAAGAAATAACGCAGACTAAGGAAACAAAAGGAAAGTTTTATTGGGAAATTTTACGCGAGCCTGCCTTTAACACCTTTCTGCAACAATTGCGCCAGCAGCCAACCAATTGTCTGCAAGAAATTGCTATTGGTAATAATCGCTTTCTTTGTAGCGCTACTTATATGCGCCGAAAAAAACAATTGGTACTTATTTTCCATGATATCACTCCCCTAAAAGAGATAGAGCGGGTCAAAAGGGATCTAGTAGCCAATGTCTCGCATGAACTCAAGACCCCACTTACGGCCATCCGTGGCTATATAGAAACCCTACTTGAGGAAGAAGAAGATGAGAAAAAGAAATATTACCTGGAGATTGTAGACCGTCACACCAAGCGCCTCTGTAATATTGTCAATGACCTCCTCACCCTGAGTGCTTTAGAAACAAAAAAGGAATTAACCCTTGAAGAGGTCAATTTGGCTGAAATGCTTAAAAAACTAAAAGATTTTTTTACCTCGCGGTTAGAGGAAAAGGGACTCCTTTTTAGAATAGACATTTATCCAGGAGCAGAGACCATTGTGGCCGACGGGTTTAAACTGGAACAGCTCTTTCTTAATCTTTTAGATAATGCCATTAAATATACCGAAAGGGGTGAAATCGCGGTAGAAATTAGTCCCCTCGGTGCAGATCAAATAAAGATTGTTGTGGCCGATACAGGCATTGGGATTCCCAAAGAACACTTGCCCTATATCTTTGAACGCTTTTATGTCGTGGATAAATCCCGCAGCCGCCGCAGCGGCGGCACTGGCCTTGGCCTTTCTATCGTTAAGCACATTGTACAACTGCATAGGGGTGAGATAGAAGTAGAAAGCAAGCTGGGAAAGGGCACAAGGTTTATCATTATTTTGCCCAAATCAGCAAAAAGGAAAAACAACTAAAATAAAGTCAACTTTCTATCTAGTCGTTCGCATTTTTAAAATGCTTAACGACCAAACGCAGTGGCGGGCAATCAGCCATTGCTGCTAGAAACTTCCGCGACTCAGATGTGAAGGAGCAGAAGCAGGCAGAGTTTTTCATTTATGGTTTCTTGCCCTACAAGCTTGTGGAGCGGATTGTGTCTATAACAAAACTATCCGGGCAAAGGTACAGCGAGCGCTAGCCGGGGTTGACCATAGGCCATCAGTAGAAATACGCCGGGCTTAGTATTATTAAAGTTGGAAAGTTGGAGGATTAACCATATACAAAAAAGGGAATATCCTTGAAGTAGATGCCGAAGCCCTTGTGAACTCCGTAAATTGTGTAGTGGTTATGGGGCGTGGTATCGCGCTCCAATTCAAGAAAGTATGGCCCGAAAACTTTAAAGCCTATGTTGCAGCCTGTCGCCGTAAGGAAGTCCAGCCCGGAAGAATGTTTGTGTTCAGGACAGGCCGCCTTACCAAAATCCACGTTACATTATCAATTTCCCTACAAAGAGACACTGACGTAGCAAGTCACGTATTGAAGATATCAAAGCAGGCCTGCGAGCGCTGACGGAAGAAATTCGTCGCCGCTATATTCGTTAATTGCTCTGCCGCCACTCGGGTGCGAATTAGGAGGGCTCAACTGGACCGAAGTGCGCCGTCTTATCAAACGAATCCTGGGCGATCTTTCTGATGCTAAAGTAATTGTATCTGAACATACGTAAAATTCTTCGTTTTCTAAAAGTATGCGGCAAGGTAAAGTGCCGAAGATGACTACCGGGCAAGCAGTTCTGATAGGCCTTATGGATCGCTACGTTAAGGGTTTGCTTAACCCTTTTGTTTCCCTACTTGAACTGCACAAACTGATGCATTTCATGCAAGGAGCCGGTGAACCGTTAAGGCTAGGGTTTACTAAGGGCCCTATGCGGAAAACTTCCGGCATGTGCTGCATGCCATTGATGGCTACTGCATCTCCGGCTATGGAGCGGAAGGAGATCAACCAAATAAGGTTTTAGAGTTGGTAGCAGGTGCCGTGGAAAATCCCCAGCAAGTCTTAGCAGAACAGCCGGAAACACGAGAACGATTTGAACGGATGAGCCAACTTGTAGAGGGTTTCGAATCCCCGTACGGAAAGGGGTGAGTGATAATTTCACTATGCCATATAGCGAATGACTAACTACCTTTTGTTTCTGAACGTAAGCTTTAAAATAAAAATAGGCAGCCAAAGACAAAGGGCAATGATGTTAAAAATAATAACCGGCAGCGACTTTATAAACACACCATAAAGGGTCCACAAGGAAAGCCCTATCAAAAAGGGAATGAGAAACTTCAGGGTAAAGCTCTGTACATCTCTGTATTTGTAAGAATAATAGAGCTGAGGGGCCCCACTAAAGGTCGTCAAAATACCTGCTATAAAACCAACAAGTTCTTTAATATCCATTATTTAACTACTTTTCTTTTTCTCCCACGCCTTTAAAAGCCACTCCGTCCAGGCAGAAATCCCCTCTCCTGTTTTACAGGAAATAGGAAACACTTCTAGGGTAGGATTAATTTTTAAGGCCTCTCTTTTTATTTTTTCTACATCACACTCTAAATATGGCGCAAGATCAATCTTATTGATTAAAAGCACCTTTGATTCCTGAAACATCAGGGGATATTTAGCCGGTTTATCATCGCCTTCGGGCACACTTAAGATTACAACTTTATAGTCTTCTCCCACCTTAAACTCGGCCGGACAGACAAGGTTACCCACATTCTCTACAATTAAAATGTCAATTTCGTCCAGATTTAAGCTTGGCAGGGCATCTTTAACCATATTGCCATCAATATGACAGGCCCCGTGGGTGTTAATCTGCACCGTAGGAATGCCGTATTTACCAATCCTTTCAGCATCAATGGTGGTCTGAATATCTCCCTCTATTACTGCCAGTCTAATCTTATCCTTTAATGCCTCAATCGTTTTCTCCAAAAGGCTGGTTTTACCTGCCCCAGGCGAACTCATAAGATTGATAACCAGAATCCCCTTTTGATCAAACATTTCTTTAAGTTCTAAAGAAATCCTTTCATTAGCCTCAAGAATATTCTTAACAACTGGAATCTTCATCCCCTTCCCCCTCTATTTCTTCTATGTTCAATTCTCTTCCTGTTAAAATTTCTATCTCTCCCCCGCAATCAGGGCAGAGAAAACAAAAGGCATCGTTTGTTTCATAAAACACTTCCTTCCCACATCCCTTACAGCGTCCTTTGACTGGCACTATTTCCATATCAAGCTGCGTGTGCTCAAGCATCGTGTCCTTGGTTAAGGCCCGCCAAGAAAATTCTAGTGCCTCTGGCACAACGGCTGTAAGGATGCCAATTTTCAATTTGATCCGCTCTACCTTGATAAGGTGATGTTGCTTGATCGTTTCATTAACGATCTGTAAGAGGTTTTCGGCAATGGCCAATTCGTGCATAGGCTGGTTTTAAAGGCTTAAACAGGGTTTGTCAAGTAAAATTGTTTAAGAAACTATTTCTACCATCTTTTCCAGACTCTGTTGGGCCTTACTTATAATCTCATCTGAAAGGGTTACTTCATATCTTTCTTCTTTTAAGGCCAAATAGACCTTCTCTAGGGTAATGGTCTTCATCGCCGTACAAATGGCCTCAGGATTGGCAGGAATGAATTCCTTATCTGGATTTTCCTTGCGCAAGCGGTAAATAAGACCAATCTCTGTGCCGACAATAAGTTGTTTTGCCTCTGTTTCCTTGGCAAATCTACACATTTGGGAAGTACTGCCAGTAAAATCTGCGACTTCTATTACCTCAGCCGGACATTCCGGATGAACCATAAGCAAGGCTTGGGGGTATTTTTGTTTCAATTTCAATAAATCTTCCTTTTCAAACAGCACATGCACCGGGCAATATCCCCCTTCAGGCACAGGAATAATTTCTTTGCCTGTCCTCTTAGCTACATAGGCCGCGAGGTGACTATCAGGGCCAAAGAGCACCCGTTCACTAGGGATTTTTTCTACTACCTTTACTGCATTAGCAGAGGTGCAGCAAACATCGCACAAGGCCTTAGCCTCGCCAAGGGTATTTACATAAAGAACCGTGGGCACACCTGGATATCTCTCCTGCCAAAGTTTGAAGTAATCAGCAGGTAACATTTGTGCCATTGGACAGAGGGCGCCCTTACTAGGAATGAGCACCTTTTTGTCGGGATTTAGAATAACGGCCGATTGGGCCATAAAATCTACTCCACAAAAGACAATTATCTTTGCTTTGGTTGACATTGCCTTACGACACAACTCAATGCTATCACCGATAAAATCGGCAATATCTTGTATCTCAGGACGTTGATAATTGTGGGCCAGGATAATGGCATCTTTTTCCTGTTTTAGATCCAGGATTTTTTTTTGTAACTCGGTCATTTCTCCCTCCTATGTACCAAGTCGTAACACGCTGGCAATTCTCTCTAAGGTTTTGATCGCCGCTAGGGCCGCCAGATAGCTTGTCTTGGGATTGTCTGGACAGGGAAAGTTCTTGGTTATACAACACATCTCGCCGAATTTCCCCTTTGCCCTTATTTCATGCTGATTGGTATTGATGGTGGGATCGGCAATTACGCGGACCCGTGTTTGCCATTTACCTATACCAGCAAGGCTTAGCACAGCCGCCACATTTACATTGGCAGGAAAGGCCCTTACCGCCTCCGCGGCTGGACCTTCGTAGATAATGGTTGGAGTTGTGATTTTATCTAGGTTTATCCCTTTCTCATTTAGATATGGTGCGCCCTTTAATCCAGCAGGGGGTTTCCGTGTCGTGATGACAACTTCATCCAGACCGGCTAGACTTGCAGCCTTAATGGCATCTATGCCTGCAATAGCCCCTGAAGGGATGTAAATCTTGCAGCCATACTTTTGGGCTGCTTGTTCAAGCCTTTCTAAAAGGCCGTTTTGTAAAAGGGCACCTACGCTCATAATCATAAGGTCTTTTTGCGCTTGCAAAATCTGCTCACCATAGGCGGCCACCGCCTCCTGTGAAGCCGCTTCAATGACAATGTCTATAGGCTGGGCAAGAAAGCTTTCAAAATCAGGGGCAATAAAGGGCTTTACTGAAAGAATGGCTGTTAATCTCTCAGCATTTTCTCTAGAAATATCAAACACTGCCCCTAAAACCACTCCTTTTACTAGTCCCTTCTCAATTGCCCTCGCTAAAACCGTACCAATAGAGCCACAACCAATCAAGCCAACCTTAAGCATTTTTTTCTTCCTATAGCTGAGAAAATAACACTGGCATTTTAGCCCTTCTCTCTATATAATGCAAGGCATGCAAATTCTTTCTTGGCCCAGGTATCCAGATTTGGATTTAAATTATTTTACCTGGATGCTAAGACAAAACGCTAAAGAACTTGTTTTTGCCTCCAAGTTAACGGCTAAAGTAAGTCTTTTGACCAAACGACCAGTCCTTAGCCTGCATAATGCCAGCATGGGCGCTCCCTCTGGCTGGGGTATACCAGACCTTAAAACCCAGTTAGGTAAGAACCTCTTTGCTTTTAAACAGAAAATAGGAAAAGATAACAAACCCGTTTCAAAAAAAGAAATAAAAAGACTTGTTACCCTCTGGCAAAAACGGCTTATTGAATCTCGGTTAAGGGAATACCTATGGCAGCTAAAAGAGGTTAAAAAGGATGCTTTTAAAGATATGCAAAAGAAGATAAAGGACATTGTTTTGCCTGGCTTTTGGGAAAAATTCTCTGCCCAAGAAGGAGTGTGTTGGGAATGGCCGGTTGACTTATTAAAAAAGCGTATTTTTTTTCTTAAGCACAAATGCCTTCAAGAAAGGCAGCGTCTTTTTCTCTTCTTTCCTCTTTTAATAAAGATGCTTAAAACAGGGGCCTTGTTTTTAAAAGGAGGAGGAAGGAGCTTTGTCTTGCCGTATATAGACAAGTTTATCCGCTCTAGTTACGGGGATAAAGACATTGATTTTGCCAAGGCGTTTTTTGACTTTATCACGCAGCATGTGCCAGAAGTAATTATCCTCTTTTTTGATGAAACCGTGCATCCCAAGGGTCCAACGCTTAAATTGGTCATCGCTGTCCTTAATAAAGAAAAAGAATGGATAAAAGGGCTAGGAGTTTATGGAAAAGGAGAGCTCATTGAGGCCCAAGACATTGCCGCCTTAAGTAGGCGTTATCAGATATTTTTTGTCTCTGCCTTTCAGGAAAAAACGAAGCCATTTTCCTTTAGGGAAATCCGTGAGCAATACCCTAACTCATATCATCCGGCCTGGCGGGACGGACTAGAAGGGCTTTTTTACGGCACACAGGTAGAATTTTTAAGTGGCAGTGATATAAAAGAATTAGTAATTACTGACACAGGCCCTGTTCCCCTTGGACAATATGTGCGGCTTAAGCTAAAGGAATATGCCCTTATCCCGCAAAGTAAGGAATCTTTTTGGTATTTTTATGCTACCTTGGCCAACTTGAATTAGGAGAGGACGATGGCCAAAAATATCGTTTTAATCGGGTATCGGACGACAGGAAAGACCACCGTGGGAAGGCTTATCGCCCAAAGATTAGGATGGGAGTTTGTGGATACCGATGTCCTTATAGAGCAACAGGCAAAGAAAAGCATTGCTGAAATCGTGGCCCAGGAGGGCTGGCAGGGCTTTCGAAGGCGGGAAAAAGAGGTTATTGCTGAAGTAAGTGCCAAGGAAAACATGGTTATCGCCGTTGGTGGTGGGGCAGTAATAAACACGGAGAATGTTAAAAACCTTAAACAAAACGGAATTCTTATCTGGTTAAAGGCCAATGCGGATACCATTGCCAAACGCCTTTTAAAGGATAAAAAAACCGCCTCCCAGCGCCCAAGCTTAACAGGAAAGTCTGTGGTAGAAGAAATAGAAGAAGTGCTTAGGGAACGCCTGCCGCTATATCAACAGGCAGCTGATATAGAAGTGGACACTGAAAGATATTCACCAGAAGAAATTGCAAGCCTGATAATTAAAAACTTAGAGATGAACACAATTCTTTGACTTGTTTTTTAAAAAAGTCTTTAACTTCCTTCCAGTAAGGCTCTATGTCAGGAATCTCACTCTTCTCAGCATCTTCAAAATAGGCTATGGACTTAAAAAATGTCTTAAAAGGGAAAATCCTCTGGTATTTTTGCTCACAAAAGCTGCAAATGTCAGTTATTTCCCACTTATTTTTTTGCATAAGAAACCAGAGGTCATAAAAATCTTTTTTCTCTCCTCTTTGGATGATGGCAATTGCCTTCATAGCACTTATGTCTGGGTCAGAGGCAATCATTACACAACTATTTCCAACAGTCATTGCGGAAACAGGTTTTAACAAAGGATAAGGGTATTCAAAAAAAGAAAACCCAATACCGTTTAGATAAAAAATGGCTGTGTCTTGCGTAATTTCCTCCACTTCCAAACTTATGTTTTGTGCCACACCTTCAATCTTAGACAGGAGTTTAAGAAAATCTATTTTTTTATCCGGATATAGAAAAAAATCAAAATCCTCCGAAATTCTATGGCCATACTTAATCGTCAAAGCCGTTCCAGCGGCAAGGTAAAAATTTTCAGTAACGCCAGATTTTACAACCAGTTCTAAAGTTGTTCTTTGTTGTTTGTTTAATTTCTTCATCTTTCACTTCTAAAACCAGACGCCAAAAGGCAATGTTTTTTTTGTCAAAGTAATGGATATGGTCTAAAAACAGCTTTTTTAAAATTTTTTTGGAGTACTTTCTCAACACTATGAGAGGATCATCATACTTCATGCGGCGCAAAAGGATAATTTGCTCATTTTTTTCAGCATCCCAAGAGTATTTCTGAATGGTATCCATTTTCTTAATCTTTTTAAAATTTTTTATGCCGTTCTTTTCTGATTTATAGCATTTTGGGATTTGGAGGGTCAAGTTTTTGTAGTGCTTCCCTCCAGAGTGGACTGTAATGCCCCCTCCAGGGTGGACATATTTTAGCCCATTTTAAGGTAAAGGTCATTAAGCAGCCTCCTGGTAGTAATTTTGATAAAACTTCTGCTCAAATGCAAGTGGACTTAACCCAAGGCCGAATGCACATAGCCACGGTTATATTTCTCAATCCAATTCCCTATAATTTCCCTTGCTTCTGTTAAGCTTGTAAACTCATGCAGCCAAATAACTTCTTCCTTTATCGTCCGTATCATCCGTTGTGTTTCTGCATTCCTTTTAGGATTATCATAACTTGTAAATATCTGCTCAATCCCTAAATTGGCCATTTCTCGCATAAATGCCCTTGAAGTCGGTTGGAAACAGTGTGGGGCAATCACGGATTTTGGGTTTGACTTTTATCTGGAAATTTGCTATAAGATTTACAAGGAGGTAATCCGAATGATAGATTCTTCTTTAACTCCCGTTTTACTTTCAACAAGTATGTACAGTCTTAAGAAGGCCTTTGAGCTGCAGAAAGATTTGGTACAGATGCTTTTTCAAGGCTTGCAAACTCAACCTCTTCAAACGCAACATCCGCAGATAACCAAATCCTCTCCAAACATAATCAGTCCTAAGCACGGGAAAATAGACATTTATGTCTGAACACATTGTTGTTTAAGCCTTTATTTAAAGACCTTTAGTTTATCCAAACACTATTTCAAATGCTTCTTCTAGTCTATTTACACCCACAGCTTTAAGAAAGAGCCTTTTCAAATGTTTGACATTGCCTTTTGGTAAAATACATTTTTTAAAGCCCATTTTTTCGGCCTCTATGAGGCGCACTTCAGCTTGAGTAATTGCCCGCACTTCTCCTGTAAGACCTACTTCTCCTAAAAAAACCCATTCAGGTGCTACTACTTTGTTGAAAAGGCTTGAAGTAATGGCAAGGGCAATACCCAAATCAGCAGCAGGTTCGCTAACTTTAATACCACCAGCTACATTTAAAAAGATGTCCTGTCCACCTAGATTAAGGCCAAGTCTTTTTTCTAAGATGGCTACTAAAAGTGTAACCCGGTAAGGATCTATGCCTAAGCTGGTGCGTCTAGGCATGGCCAAAAAACTGGGACTAACAAGGGCCTGAAGTTCTATCAAGAGTGGTCGTGTCCCCTCAAGGATGGGCACTACAACTGAGCCAGGGGCATCTAATGGACGTTCAGAAAGAAAAAGCTCTGAAGGATTTCTTACCTCTACCAATCCCCTTTCTTGCATCTCAAATATACCCACTTCGTTGGTAGAACCAAACCGGTTTTTCACGGCCCGTAAAATACGATAAGGATGGTCTCGCTCCCCTTCAAAGTAAAGAACAGTATCTACCATGTGTTCCAAGAGTCTTGGTCCGGCGATAGCCCCTTCTTTAGTTACATGACCAACAATAAACAAAGTTACATCTTGTTTTTTAGCCAGTTGCACCAAGAGCCCAGTCACTTCTCTAACTTGGGATACACTGCCCGGGGCCGAGCTAAGCGTGCTGGTAAATATGGTTTGGATAGAATCAACAACCACGGCCTTGACTTTTAAGGAATTAATGGCCTCAAGTATGTTTTCCAGTTCGTTTTCAGTTAGAACAAACAAATGTTCATTTTCTATGTTAAGTCTCTCTGCCCTGAGTTTGATTTGTACTGCTGATTCCTCTCCTGAAACATAAAGCACGTTAAGCCCCTGGGTAGCCAAATGCGAAAGGAGCTGCAGGGTCAAAGTAGACTTACCAATACCCGGAGGTCCGCCAATAAGAATGACCGAACCAGGAACAATCCCCCCTCCCAATACCCTGTCTAGTTCCGTCAAATTTGTCTTTAACCGGGGGAGACAAACAGTATCTATCTGAGTGATAGGCAAAGGGAAAACATTTTTAGTTCTAAAGACATTCCCTGTTTTCTTTTCTGTCTTTTCTTCGGCAAATGTATTCCAACCACCACAGTTTGGACACCTCCCTAACCATTTAGGTGAGGTATAACCACATTGTTGACAAATAAAAAGTGTCTTTTTCATATTAAATCCTAATAGCTCTGGTGTAATTAACTTATTCTTAAATTTCCTAAATCAAACTTTACTCTATCTCAAAATCCGTGATTACCCTACAAGAAACCCGCAAGTGTGCTATAATAAAGTAATTTTTTAAAAAATACCTTTCACCTAAAAGGTGAAAACACACTCACGGGGTAAGAACAATGATAAAACAAAAAAACTTTAAAGTAAACAAACTATTTTTCCATTCATTTTAGAGAAGACTTACGAAATTATCACTCCCAGAGCAGGTTTAGTTTTATTTGGTAAGTTTGTTTATGGATTAAGACTTCTCATTTTTAAGATCTTCCTTTTCAAGGTACTAAAATATTAAATTAAATCTAACTTCCATTTATTCTCTCCCAAACATTGGTTTTCTATAAAAGATTTTAAGTCTTTTAAATATTTTTTCAATTTATCATAGAAATCACTTGCTTTTTGGAGCCCAACGGAAAAAGGTCAAGTGTATTGCCTTGTTATAATTTTTTATTTATTGGAAAACTTCTCTACAGTTTTCCCCGATAAAACCACCTAATGCGCCAGCAATAAAAAGAAAGAAGTTGCGAAAGGAGGAAAGAGAAAAAGAAAATTTCTCTTTTTCCTTCCAACCTCAAATAAAAAGTCAGCGCCGAAGCGAGCGCGTCTCACCGCTAGCCGTAAGGCCACCCGCAGGGCTTGGCCTTGACCGCTAAGCGAGCGGAGGCGCTATAATTATTTATAATCGGGTTTGAGGAAAAGATAAATTTCTTTTCACCTTTTAGGTGAAAGATGTTTTTTTAAAAAATTGTTTTATTATGGCATACTTCCGGGGTTTCTTGGAGGGGAATCACGGATTTGGAGAAGTTTTTGTTGACTATAATTTTTTCAATGTTTATTCTAAACTACGGAAAGGAAAAAGATCAAGGAGGAAAAGAATGGCTTGGAAGAATAAGCGGTTTAGCGAAGCGGCGGGGCAGTTATTAGAAGGGGCGACAAAATTAGCTAAAAAACGCCAAGAAGGCTATATAGATACCGACCACTTGTTGTGGGCATTGTTTAATACCAATGACAAAAATCCCTTTGCCCGCTGGCTTGAAAAACGGGGTGTTCATCCAGAACAGGCACGGGCAGAGGTAAATAAAGCCTTAGAGCTTTTCTATGACCAACTAGATAAGGTCATTTCTTCTTATCAAAGTGACCTTATGCGCATTAAGTCTTCTTTGTCCCAGAACTTTGTGCTTGGGCTGGTAGATGAAGTGCTAGAAGTGACCCTTAAGTATATAGAAGAGGCCCTAGAAAAGGAGATGAAGGGAGAAAGAGAGCGGGAATTAACCCAAATTACCCTGACCCGCTGGGTGTCTACCTATGAGCCGATGAGCCGCATCTTTGATCTCTTTGATACGGAGTTTTCTCGTTTTTTTGAGGACTTTTTTGGTGATGTTTACACATCTAGGCGACGCTGGGTGCCTCGCCAAGAGACCATTACGGTGCCTACCCGTTTTTTAGATGAATTAAAGGCCATTTTTGCCAAACGGGGAATGCGGGATGAGGAATCCGATGAACTTCTACACACCGTCATAGACATGGCCGAAAAATACAAAGATTCCCTGCTCCAATTTTTGGAAAACGGCCTTGACCCAAGACGAATTGTCGTTAAGCTGCGGCAGGAGGCTTTTGGAGAAGAGCCTAAAGAGGTGAGATATTCGTTCTTTATAGAAAAAATCTTAGATGAAGCGGCCAAACAGAGTGAAAAGGAAATTGGTGTAACGCCCATTATTGAGGCCCTTTATAATGCCCCAAAGACCATTGGCGGGCATTATTTAAGTCAGCTTATTTCTGCCTTAGAAGGAAGAAAGGGGGGAAAGATGGTTGGACCAAATCGTATGCGGGAAGAATTGGCCGAGGAAGAAAAATCGGCCTTAGAGCGGTTTACGGTTGATTTGACTCAACTAGCCAAGGAAGGAAAACTTGATCCGGTAATTGGCCGCGAGAAGGAAATCAACCAAGCCATAGAGATTTTAAGTAGGCGTCAGAAGAATAATCCCGTCTTTGTTGGTGGGGCCGGCGTGGGCAAGACGGCCATCGTAGAGGGCATTGCCCAACGCATTGCCAATGGTGAAGTGCCAGAAAACTTGAAGGACAAACGCATCCTGCAATTAGATATGGGTGCCCTTATGGCTGGCACCAAATACCGGGGAGAGTTTGAAGAACGGATGAAAAACATCATAGATGAGGTCAAGGCGAAGAAAGATATCATCCTGTTTATTGATGAAATTCACAATGTGGTTGGGGCCGGTCGGGCTGAGGGTACGGCCATGGATGCGGCCAACCTCTTGAAACCGGCCTTGGCCAGAGGCGAATTTCAGATTATTGGTGCGACGACACCTGATGAATATCGCAAATACATTGAAAAAGACTCAGCCCTTGAACGTCGTTTCCAACCAGTGTGGGTAGAAGAGCCATCTCCAGAGGCTACCATTGAAATCCTTAAAGGCCTAAGACCTAAATATGAAGATCATCATGGCGTAAAAATCAGTGATGAAGCAATAGAAGCGGCTGTTAACTTAAGCCATCGCTACATTCAAAACAGAAACCTGCCGGATAAGGCCATTGATATCCTAGATACAGCGGCAGCCCGGAAAAAAATTAAATCCCTCTGGCCTTCTCCTGAAGAGATGGAGATCCGCAATCGCTTAAAACGTTTAGAACAAGAAATCAAACAGGCTGAAAATGAAAAGGATGAAGAAAAGCTAGCACAGCTAAAAAAGGAGAAAGAAGAATTAGAAAAGAAATTGGTAAGTTTGGGTAAGAAGGAAACGATGGATATAGCCGCCTTAGAAGAAAAAATAAAAGAGCTTGAAGAAAAGGCCAAGAGGGCAGAGGAAGAAGGTAACCTAGAGGAGTGGGAGAAACTGAGCGATGAGATAAAAGAGCTTAAAAAGAAAAAGATTTTGGCGCAGAAGAAAAAAGAAAGCAAAGAAAAACTTATCGTTACGGCCGAGGATGTGGCCGAGGTTGTATCTGAGATGACCGGTATTCCGCTCTCTAAGATGGTAGAAGAGGAGAAGGAAAAGCTCCTTTCCATGGAAGAACACTTACACAAACGGGTGATTGGCCAAGAGACAGCGGTAAGAAAGGTGGCTGAGGCCGTGCGTCGGGCTAGGGCTGGGGTGTCTGATCCGAGAAGACCCCTTGGTTCTTTCCTCTTCCTTGGGCCAACAGGTGTGGGTAAGACCGAGCTGGCCAAGACCCTGGCAGAGTTCCTGTTTGGGGATGAGGACGCTATGGTTAGGCTAGATATGTCTGAATTCAAAGAAGAACATTCGGTAGCCAAACTCATCGGTGCGCCTCCTGGTTATGTCGGCTACGAAGAGGGCGGTAAGCTGACAGAAATCGTGCGCAGGCGGCCATATTGTGTCATCCTGCTGGATGAGATTGAAAAAGCACATCCGCGGGTCTTTGACCTCTTCTTGCAGGTCTTAGATGACGGACGTTTGACCGATTCCCAGGGACGAGTGGTATCTTTTCGGAATGCCGTCTTGATTATGACCTCTAACCTGGGCAGTGAATATCTGCGAGATTTGATGGAAAAGTACAACCCACGCTATAAGGCCATTCACAACCGCCTGCAGGTCCTAGAAGAAAAACGGGCTAAGGGAGAAATAACTGAAGAACAATATAAGAAAGAACGGGAAGAGATTGAGACCGCACGAAAGCAACTAGAAAAGGCATTTGATGAAGAATTCGTGAAGGCAGCCGAGAAGGTGCTTGAGGTGGTCAAACAATACTTTAGACCTGAATTCTTAAACCGCATTGATGAAATTGTTGTCTTCCATCCGCTTAAGACCGAACAGGTGTTAAAGATCGTAGACATCCTGATTGCACGCTTAAACGAACGGCTAGCCGATAGAAACATCAAGGTGGAATTGACCGACAAAGCTAAGGAGTTGCTTATCCGCCGTGGATTTGATCCGCTCATGGGAGCCAGGCCTTTAAAGCGAGTCATCCAGCGTGACATTGAAAATAAGCTATCTGAATTAATCCTTAAAGGAGAGGTAAAAGAAGGACATGAAGTGGTTATTGACGCTGAAGGCGATCAGTTTAAGTTTGAAGTGAAGTGAAGTAGCTTTAATATAAGGGAGGGAGTTTTATCTTGGTGGCTCCCTCCCTCAAAATCTGAGGTGGGTTTACAGTTACATCGATAATGGTAGACGCAAGCCCTCCCTTGGTCTTCCCTCCATCTAAAATAGCATCTATTTCTGCCTTTATCTCAGAATGGATTTCATCTGGGCAGGTAGGAGGTGGCATCTGGGAAAGATTTGCACTCGTGGCCGTAAGGGGAATGTCTAAAACCTCTACTAATCTTTGAGCTAGAGGATGGCTAGAGATACGGATAGCGATTTTGCCCGTAGAGGCCGTTAGGTTTTGAGGTAAAAGATCAGTGGCGGCGAAGACAATCGTAAGAGGCCCTGGCCAATAACGGGCAATCAATTCTTCAGCAAGGGGCGGAATGGACAAAGTGAGTTTTTTAAGCCAATCTAAATTGGGAATAAGGATGGGAATAGGCTTTGTGTAAGGGCGTTTTTTAATGTTAAACAGCCTTTCTACGGCCTTTGCATTTAAGGCATTGGTGCCCAGACCATAAAAGGTTTCTGTGGGATAGGCAATAATACCTCCCTCTTGAATAATTTCTACTGCCTTTTTTATTTTGTCTGGAGATAATAACATTGATTAAGCATCTATTTTTAGTATATTTTTGTAGTTAACCGCATAATTCTATGTAATTTATGGAGACTTTTTCTTCCAAGGCCCAATCGTAATTATAGCGCCTTCGCTCGCTCATGCGGTCAAGGCCAAGCCCTACGGATGACCTTTGGCCAGCGGTGAGAGGCACTCGCTGCGGCGCAAATTTCTTTTTGAAGCCAGAAGGGAAATTCATCAATTTTTTGCGGAATACTATAAATCAATCGCGGATTTTGGCTAACTTTTGCCCTTTACTTATACACCATTGAAAAAACACACAAAAATGTTAAGCTTTCACAAAAAAATTATATCATTTGAAGATGAGTGTGTCAAAAGAGGGAGAATACATTTATGGTTGGCAACCCATCTGGGAGGCCCTAAACCAGCGGCCAGAAACAATAGATATTCTATTTATAGTAGAGAATTTAAGTCCTTCTAAAAAGAAAAAGTTAGTTTCTTTGGCCAAAGAAAAGGGTGTGACGATAAAGTTTCGCCCTCCTTCTTATTTTGATAGTTTGGGAAAAGAGGCTGGCCATAAAATCGTTCATCAAGGCGTAGTAGGATTATTAAAGCAATACAAGGAAGCCTATCTAGAAGACCTCTTGGCTCAAAAACCAACTTTGCTTTTGGCCTTAGATCATATTCAAGACCCTCAGAATTTAGGTAATATCATCAGAACAGCTACTGCCTTTGGCGTAGAAGGGATAATTATGCCTAAAAACAGGGCGGCTAGGATTACGCCCACGGTCATAAAGGCCTCAGCTGGAACGGTCCTGCGCATGCCGATAGTCCAGGTAGCCAACCTGGGGCAGACCTTAGAGATATTAAAGGAAAATGGTCTTTGGGTTGTCGGCACAGTGGCAAGAGGGAAAATGCCTGTGTGGGAGGTTCCACACGATTTGCCTCTGGTCATAGTCGTAGGCCATGAGCATAAGGGGATGAGCCGGTTGATAAAGGAAAAGTGTGACTTTTTGGTTACTATTCCTATGCAGAAAAATATTGACTCTCTCAATGTGGGCAGTGCTACGGCCATTTGTCTTTATGAAATCTGGCGTAAAAAAATCAAGAATGCCTAAGCACCGCTTTCTCTTAATCAATCCCTGGATTTATGACTTTGCCGCCCACGATTTTTGGGCAAAGCCTCTTGGTCTGTTATATATCGCCAGCTGGTTAAGACGTAGTGGAGCAGAGGTGTATTTTTTGGACTGCCTTGATCCTCATCATCCTAAAATGCCCTTTGAACCAGGTGTCAAGCAGGCCTCGCGCCGGCCAGACGGCACTGGCAAGTTTTTCCGCCAGCGCATACCCAAGCCAATCTTTTTTAAAGACATCCCCCGGTATTATTATCGCTACGGCCTGACCTTTCGCATTTTTAAAGAGGAATTAGAGAATCTACCCAGGCCTAATGCCATCCTGGTTACTTCTGGTATGACTTACTGGTACCCAGGGGTCTTTGCTGTCATTCATTTTTGTAAGCAAAGGTGGCTAGGGGTGCCGGTCATTTTAGGTGGTATTTATGCCACCCTCTGTTACGAACATGCGTTAAGACACAGCCAGGCCGATTTTGTCCTAAAAGGGCCAGCCGAAAAGACACTTTTCCCCCTTTTAGAACAAATTTGTAATTTTAAACCAGACTATCTTCCCCAAATGGAATATGATCCCGATGCCCCTTATCCAGCCTTTGACCTCTTGCGACGACTGGACTATGTTTGCATTCTTACCTCTAGGGGATGTCCCTTTCGTTGTGATTATTGCGCTTCTTCCTTACTTTTCCCTCATTTTTACCAACGCCCCCCTGAGGATGTGTTTAAAGAAATTCTTTATTGGCACAAACATTACGGTGTAAAAGAGTTTGCCTTTTATGATGACGCCTTGCTTGTGAATGCCAGAGAACATGCCCTTCCTTTGTTTGAGATGCTTATCAAAAGCAAGGCCGAGCTTCATTTTCACACTCCAAATGGCCTCCACGCCCGTTTTATCACCGCCGAGGTAGCCCAAAAGATGAAACTGGCTGGAGTTAAAACCGTTAGGCTGGGGTTAGAGACAGCCAGCCCTAAACGGCATGACCAAAAGTTGACCCGTGAAGAATTTATACAGGCCGTGCGTTACTTACAAGAGGCCGGTTTTACTAAGGAACAAATCGGTGCCTATATCCTAGTAGGCCTGCCAGGACAGACAAGAGAAGAAGTAGAAGAAACTGTTATTTTTGCACAAAGAATAGGAGTAACACCACGACTGGCCGAATATTCTCCCATCCCAGGCACAAAACTTTGGTTAGAAGCCATCAAAAAATGTAGACATCCTATAGATAAAGACCCGCTTTTTCATAACAATTCTATTCTTCCTTGCGCTAGTAATTCTTTTGAACTTTCCGACCTAAAGGATATTAAAAGAAAAATTTGGCACGCCTCTTGCAAACAAGCAAAAAGTGTGCTATTTTATAAGCAAAAAGAAAGGGGTGATAGGAGATGAAGGCAGTAGTTAAAAAAATAACTACTTTTGGAGACGAAGTGAGCCTTAAGCGATTAGAAAAGTTTAAGGACTATCCAGTAGAGTGCCTAGTTTTGAACGAAAGAGAGGCCAAACTTTGTAAGGCCTTAGGGATAAAGACCTTAGGTAAACTAGCTATCACACCCATTAGCAAGGCCTTAACCCTAAGAAACTTATGGCACCGTTCGGTCCAAAGTCTTGTAAATAAACTAAACAAGTTTGTAACCGACTGGGAAGAGGCAGAAAGAGAGTTTTTGCAAACACCCTTTAGAGAAATATTGCAAAAAATGGCTCGCTTTGTTCCCGAAAAGGAGAGGGTATTCTTTGTAAGACGCTACTTCTATGGTGAAACTTTGAATGAGATTGGCAAGGACTACGGTTTAACGAGAGAGGCAGTAAGACAGAAGCTCTTAAAGGCAAAGCGGAGTCTGCAAACGCCTAATTGGGAAAGGGCAGTTAACCTCTATCTAGAAAAGCACATCGTGCCTCTGTTTAAGGATGAAAAAGGAAGGCTGCTTCCTAAGGAAGAAATAAGAAGGCGGCTTAAAGAGACCTTTAAAGATTTCTTGCCAGTAGCTTGTGCAACCTTTATCTTACTGGAACAGTTATACTTTGAAGGTAAGGATACAGAATGTGCAGAAATTGTCACTTTGGGACGTAAATTGTTAGAAGAAGAAGTGAAATGCACTTTTGATTCCCACTATCGCCGTATCTGTCGCCAGGCTGAGATTGGCAAGAAGATAAAAATGTTACGCAAGATGCAGGGTTGGACTCAAGCTGATTTGGCAGAGCGGATTGGTTGTGCAAGGATTACGGTAAATATGTGGGAAAAGGGTAAATCTATTCCTAAAGGAAAAAACTTGGAAAGAATTGCTCAGACCTTTGGTCTACCTAAAGATGCCTTGGTAATGAGATAAATTGAGGGCATTGGTTTTTCTCTAACAGGGCCAATGCCCCTATATCGTTTTTAACCACTCCTTTATGACCTCATCTAACAACTGATAAAAACGGTCAGATCCTCCTAAGGCCTGCCGGCCAAAATAATAATTTATCTCAAGGAAAAGAGGTGTTTCTACATTCGGTATAAGTAAATCAATGGCTGCTAGATTTATGCCTGTTTGACAACAGAACTTGTCCAAATAAGGATTAACTCGTTTCTGAACTTTTGTAGAAACTTCTTTATCAATCACAGCCCCTTGGGCGAGATTTGTCTTCCAATGGTCTTCCCTCTGTATCCGCCAGAAGAAAAATCGCCTTTGGCCTATAATGACCACACGCAGGTCTTTTTTTTGGTTAGGGATAAATTCTTGCAAAATAAATCCATGCCAATTTTGATTTTTTTCTAGCGACTTAAGCATAGAGAGTTTCTCTTCAATTTCTTTCTGACTTTCAATCAAAAAAACCATACTTCCTTCCCCGCCTCGGTTGGCCTTAAGGACAAAGGGAAAAGAAAAGGGTAGGGAGGTATTTCTTACAAAGTGAAGATGATAAAAGGAAGTGGTATCTGGATAAATAACCGTCCTCGGATGAGGAAGACCTAAAGACTTCCATAAAAGGGCATCTCCAACCTTGCCTTCTCCTGGGAAACGAAGGTCATAATTAGGAAATACATGCGGACAATGCCAGCGGCAAAACCAATAAACATCCCTACGACACCCTTGAGGTAAAATAATGGCCTTTGCCTGGTAAATCAACTCTTTTTGGCGAGGGTGTAAGGCATGGTCAGCAATCAGTAAATTTAAGTCGGCCTCAATACAAGGATGAAAGGAAATGACAAAATTTGTACCTAAAGAAGTTTTTTTCATAAATAGTCTAGCTAAAACAAAAATGGGAAGTCACCCTTACGAGCGACTTCCCTTTGGTAAATTTCAAAAATTTACTTGGCAGAATGACATTTGGCGCAACCTGTAGGTGCTTTCTTGCCTTCTTTTTTAGCCTTCTTGTGGCAGCCCCAGCAATTCATGTGAAAGGCACACTTCAAGCCAGGAGCCTTGCCTTTGTAAGTTCTTTTGCAATACCCTATGCTATTCTTTTCCGCCGCATTTGCCTTATGACATTCAGAGCACTTCTTTACCGGACCTGCCTTCACCGCTGCATCGTCTTTAGCCGTATGGTGGCACTCTTTGCAACCATACATATCTGCATGCTTTTTGTGAGAAAACGGCACTCCCTTTTTCTTGAAGGTTCCAAAAGCAGGATCTTTTATCACCATCTTTTCTGGACAGGAACCACTTATGGCAAACGTATAACCTACAGCTAAGAAGGCTGCTATCGCTAAGATGACTGTTAAACCTTTCCATCCCTTCATCTTCCCTTTCACCTCCTTTCATTTAAATTTAAGTGAATTTA
>Ga0256842_1000143_pt1 | contig 59804 bp, 69 predicted proteins | sample 4559240metaG_FD_185973 | JGI IMG/M metagenome (GOLD analysis project Ga0256842, IMG submission 185973) | Hydrothermal vent microbial communities from Guaymas Basin, Mexico - 4559-240 | ecosystem: Environmental > Aquatic > Marine > Hydrothermal vents | place: Mexico: Guaymas Basin | collected... | reverse complement strand
AATCACCAATGCCTACCCTTTGTCTACTTTGTGAGCCCCAAACATACTGCCCCTAAAGTTTAATTCACAGTAGAACAACGATGTTAAAGCAAGGCAGTCCCATACTACTTGGTTGTTAACTGTAGTTCAAAAACCATAATTTATGTAGATCAGTGTCTGGTGCCCTAATCATCCCTCCGCATTTCTGTGATCAAGGTCATATGTAATACCTTTCATCATTTCTTCGGCGTATTCTTTTTTCGCTAGGATTCTTCCCCACTCTCTATACCTTGTAATCACTATAAACGTTCTACTTACTCTTTCATGCTCCATGCATTCAGTTTCAACAACATCGCCATTATCTAGCACGGCAACTATTTTGAATAAATTACTCTCTCCGCACTTCTCAAGCTTAGCTGAGGTTACGAACCCATTTAACGCCAGTCCTTCAAGGCGGAGAACCTCTATTCGCTCGCGCAGTGAACTCACCATAGAGGTGTTTCTCACGCGAAAATTTATATTTCGTGCGACCCGCTTCACACTATGAGTGATTGCCACGAAGGTAGTCCTGGTAACCACGACATCGGCAAAAGAATTAGTAGAAAGCATAGCTAGGGAACTACTGGATAACTATAATGACTTAAAGGTAGAAATTATAATAACTTCAGTCCCGGTGGCATCCTTAGCATCAACTGAGAGCATTTTAAATGACTTACTGAAGCATAAGAAGCAGATAGAGAACACGGATCTAGTAATACTGCCAGGCATGTTGAGAGGGTCAGCAAGAAAACTAGAGGAAGTTCTTGGCGTACCTGTAGTTAAGGGTCCTAAATACGTAGGTGATCTGCCGGATATGATAGCCTTGTTAAAGAAGGGTATGCGTTTCAGTACGGACGTGCCAGCGGATGATGTGATTGCAGTTGACGGCAGGAGGCGTTTGAATCGTTTACTCAAAAAATTGAGCGATGTGAAGCCATGTTTCAAAATAAGGAATGTGACATTTACCCTAAGACCTCCGCCATTAAACTTATTTTATGAATTATGCCCTGCAGCATTTTCTAATTGTCGATTACATAGGTTCAAGAATTTTAGTACCTTAGTTGAAGCCTTAGCAAAGCTTGGGTATAGTGGCGTAATTATTGGTTGCGATGTCGAAAACTGTTGCTATGGTGATATGCAAGCAAAGATGCTGGAAGTAAAGAAGCACGGACTGCTAGCAGGGATAGACGTATACGAACTCAGTGAGGTACCCAAAGAGGTCCTTAAGCTAGCGGACATAATACTGAACGTCACAGCCGAGCACGTAGAGATCATTGCGCGACGTGTTCAGAGAAATACAGTATTAGTGCTCGTTCCTGAGAGAACGAATTCATTATCAGAAGCGATTAATTCTATAAGAAAAGCAGTTAAGCTTGCCGAAAACGCGGGTCTTAGGAAATTAGTAATAGACCCGGTATTAAAGCCTCCACTTCTTGGCTTATCTCAGAGCTTAATACTATTAAAGGACGCGGTATCGTTAATAAAATATCCGTTCCTTGCTGGTCCTTGTAATGTCTATGAATTGATGGATGCTGACAGTCCAGGTATAATAGCACTCCTAACAGCTTTGCTATTTGAGGTCGGGGTCAGTAACCTGCTAATCACTGAAGCAAGCCGTAAGGCTTGCGGAGCAGCAGAGGAAGCCGCGTATGCTAGGAAAATGATTTATGAAGCCTTTACTAGGAAGTCACCACCTAAAGACACGCTTTATAATCTTCTAATTCTCAAAGATAAAAGAAAGAGAGAGGTGCAACCTAGCTCTGAGTGCTTAGTGAGTAGGAGGAAAGCAGTGGAGGAAGCTATACCGCCAAGAATGGAGGAAGTCTATGTCAAGCTATACGTCAATCGGGAGGCGCAGAGGATAATCGTTGATGTGTATTGTAAAGGGGAAGTAGTAAGATATGAGGGAAGGAACCCCCTCGACTTAGGAAGAGCAATAGTACGCGAGATCGGGCTAACTGCCGAGCACGCAATGTACCTAGGCTTTGAATTAAGTAAGGCTTACACTGCTCTCAAAACAGCTAAGGACTACGTTCAAGACGATGAATTATTTACATGGCACGGTTACTTAGGTAGTGAAAAGGCAATAAACTGAACACTAGAATCTATAATGAAACTTCTATAAGGTTCCCTTATTTGTTTTCGTTATAGATTAAGTGGTGTTCATAGTTGCACTACATTTTTAAACCCTATTTTCACATTCATGTAATGTAGTCTTAATAAATGGCATGCGTAAACACTTACTCGGTGAGTGTTATGTCTATCATGAGAAGAACAGCAACAGCAAGAAAAGTAATAGGCAAGAAGGTTGTGAAGGGGAAGGTGTATACATACGAATACTTCACGTTACCGTTAAATCTGTATCTACCTAAAAACATGGTAGAGAAATGGGGAACGGAATTCATTGTTGAACGCGATGAGGAACGCGGTGTCATAACCATCAAGGCAAAGAAAGCATTTGAAGGAGCTTAACCCTACAGAGCGCTGTAAGTCATAGACAGTATAAAATACCTCCCTATTTTTAATTCTCTTAATTGAAGTTAAAACTTAGCTTTAAGGGATGTTACTTCGATACTAGAGGGTAAATGATGAAAAGTCAGGGTGTTTCATGTATTACATACGACGGTGCATCGTTGCGTGAATGCCGCTTTAGCAAAGACATTGCAGAAGAACTAGCATTGACTCTGATACAGCTCGTGCCCATAGGTAGTGTAACGACCTATTCAAGCGTTGCGCAGCTACTTAACATCCATCCTAGAGTAATCGCACACATATTAAGGAGAAATAGGAAACCAATAATTTATCCGTGTCATAGGGTGGTGAGGTCCGACGGTCGTATTGGTGGTTACACACTATATGGTAAGCGTGCAGATAACATGAAGAGAAAGCTCCTTACTCTCGAGGGCGTACCAGTAATTAATGACCGTGTACCTTCTCAATATATATTAGATATTGCTAAATGGCTACTTGATAGCAAGTAATGCATTCAGTGCAACTTTTCTCTATCGAGGTTGTAATCCTTTAGTATACTCCATAAGCTCATCCTAAGCGCATTATAATCTTTCTCCGTATTTCCGAAGAATGAATCCTGCCGTAGTATTTCTCGCCCTTCAAGAAATAATGATACTGAGGGTTCACATCCCTCGACATGTAGTATAGCGAAGCTCATGTAATTTCTAAAAGCAGTCTCCAATCTATTAAGTAAATGCAATATCTGTCTTCCCTTCTCTGTATCTAGGTCTGCTAGGGCAAGAAATATTGTCTTCCTGGAATACACTTCCTTCTTAGCGTCGTTAATGTCCCTAAGCACTAACGGCAACTTTACCCCTCACATCTTTCCTTCATTTCCGACCTTATTATGTTCTTCAAACTTTGAGGTATGTAGACTTCAACGTCAACAGGCAACCTTCCTTGAGTTGATAACTTGACCTCGCTATCGTTGTATAAGACGATGTCATGCTTCAACATTTTCTTTAGCTCTTCGCAATCAAGTGTCTTTACTAACTCAACAAATTTCGTTTTGAAATCCTTACTGCTTACTATGTCTTTCTCGCTAACTAGCGCTCCGCATACTAAGCAATTTAAATCACGCATTAACGAATTGAAACCGCAACACGGGCACTGCGGTGGTAGGACAACGTATTTTTTCTTAAGCCAGGAATTTCTCCACTTAACACGTAGTACGTCAAGCAGATCGTTTCTTTTAAGTTTTTTCAGAAATCCGTAAATGCGTGGTATAACGCTTAATGCGGTATTCACACCTATATTGAAAACTATGAACTCTAGTTGCTCTGGTGACAGCTCGTCCACCATAAACGCTAACCTAGCGGCGATCACCTCATTAATTTTATCGCGGGCCCTTAGGTACCTCTTAGCTACGACCTTAACGTTGCTATATGACGCAAGTGAACCGTATAGTTCTATTATTATATCTGAAAGAAGTTCCTTGTATTGTTTTTCACTTAGTCCTAAGATGTCTAGACCCGTTAGGCTTACAAAATCCATTATGTACTTATCTATCCATGCCTCTATGTTTACTTCACGTCTTTTCTTTCTCCGGGCTTTCTTTGCCTTAGCCTGAGCATTCTTGTTATTCTTCTTTTTTCTTTTCTTCACCATGAGTTTAAGCCTCACCGCACATACAATTGATTAAGTCGACCATGTAATGGAACCTCATATACCTTTGATTTTAGTCCTTATTTCTATGATGTCACCGTCCCTTAGCACGTGATCTAAACCAACACGCTCGCCTGGGTAATTAGCGGAGGGACCCCAGATTCTTGCGTACTTGAAGTACCTTAAAAACTCCTCTCGAATACGTTTCACAGCATCTTCAACAGTAGCTCCTGCCTTAAGTATCATTGGCTCGGTCGAAGGTTTAGGGGAGTTAGGCTCTTTCGTGTAGATCCTAATTATTCCGACAATATCGAAGATAGTCTTGGGTATAATGTTCAGTCCTTCCTCTCTAATCGCTGAAGTAATTACTGTAGGTACGTTAGGCAATACTCTACTTATCAGCATCTTCACTTTCTCTATATACTCTTGAGTCACACGGTCTTTCTTCGTGAGCACTATCAATGAGGGCTTGAACGTAACTCTTTCGTAAATAGCTTTCTCAACGTCGTCTAGGGTCACGTGCCCATAGATCTTCACTATAGCGTTATATATCTTGTAGCTCTCTAGTAGCTTTCTGACGTCATCGGCTGTGCAGCCCTCTAGCCTTCCATAACTGATAACCTTTATTCCTTGTGCAGCCTTAGTCTTTTCTATCCTAACCCTACCCCTAGGCTTGATTATGTATATTCCAGCTTCGGAAAGCTCCTTACAGAGTACCTTAAGTTGCTTCAATGGTTTGTTAGATAGATCTACGACAAACATTATGGCGTCTGCATTACGTGCTAACCCAAGAACTCTAGATCCCCACCAAATTGCTCCTCGCGAAGCACCCTCAATGATCGCTGGTGCCTCCACTAGCTGGAACTGTATGTCCTCGAACTTCAGCATTCCAGGCACCGGGAACTTAGTTGTAAAGGGTACCTCGCTTACGTCCGGTTTAGCGTTTGTCAAAGCGGAAAGCAACGCACTCTTTCCAGAGTTAGGTAGCCCCAGCATTACTACCTGAGCAGCCCCTTCTTTCTCTATGAAAAAGCTCGGTGCTCCCGTGCCCGCTCTCCTAGCTTTACGCTCCTCGATCTCTTCCCTTAATTCAGCGATCTTTCTTCTAACCCAAGATCTCAGGTTCTCTGTACCCTTATGCTTCGGTATGGCTGATAAGTACTCCTCCAAAGCCCTTAGCTTCTCCTCAGGCGTTCTAGCCTCTAGGTATTTAACCCACTTTGCCCTAGCTTCAGCTGGCAAGTTAGTTGGCACGTCAGCACCCTAAGATTTCTTTTTTGCCTCTGTACCTTTTAATATAATGGATTAAATAACCTCACAACGCTTCACCCTTAGAGTTTTTGAACCACCTACTTAGTCTACGATTCTGCTTCTTCTTGGTAACCGTTATACCGAATCTTTTTAGTGTACCCCAAGACCGCCTGATAATTGAGGGTACTACTGTTGAAGAATCAATATCGATTAGGTGTTTCTCGAGCCACTCTATGGTTCTAGGGTCAGCCGGGTATCCGCTTCCAAAGTCACCGTAAGTTTCCTTGAGTTTCGACACGTGAAGGTCTCTGAGAAACTTAGCCACTATTGACGCAGCTCCAACAACAACGTATTTCCTATCGGCCTTAGGTTCCAGTACAAATGGTACCCTACTTATTCCTCCCTTAAGTATGGCGAGGGCTTTTCTACCCGTCACGGCGTCAACGTAGATTTTCTTAATTTGTAGCCCCATACGTGAAATATTATTTACTAAATCAATTACGGACTTAGCGTATAACACGTTGATGTTTGTCTTATCGATAACCGATGGAGGGAAACGCTTAACTATGACTGCTTCGGCATACTTCAGGACGGTTATCACCAGTCTAGACCTTGCACTTGGAGTGAGTTCTTTACTATCCCTGATCCCAAGTTCACACAGTCTCTGAAGCATGCGGGGATCAACGGCGACCCCGGCAACAAACATATCTCCTATAACGGGGCCTCGCCCAGCCTCATCTATCCCTAGAACTACGGTTCTTGAACCTTCTCCTCTCATCCGGGTCGCCTCTCCTCACATAACTTACTACCCACCTCAGTTCACGTATGTTAATATCTCTCCCCGTAATGTCCCTAAATATTTCCAACACACCCACTCTTGCGTGAGGAACGTATGACTGTATTGCCTGCATTAGTTCTCTAAGGAATTCCTCGGAAGGAACAACATGAGTTAGGACTGCGTGGGGTCCTAGTACGTGAACACCGTGGATGTGTACCGCCTTAGTACGTTCTAACATTATTGGAGGTAAATCATTAACTACGGTTAAAGGGTTATGAAGTGTTTTCCATCGCTTAACCCTACGCTCAATTATGTGTGAAATATCGAGGCACACACCTATTTTTCCGGGGTCAGCATGCATAAGTAAGTGAGGTAGGTGTTCTTCATTAGAGCAACACCGGTCCATTACAGTCTCAATAAGTAATGGTATTCCTAACTCATCAGAAAGTTGTGAGAGAGACTCCAGTGATTTACTCGCAGCTTCAAGGCAGAGCTGGTCCTTAGGTCCACACCAGGACTGGTTAGTGGATAAATGCACGACGAAGTAGAGAGGGTCTAACTTACTGGTCACGGACGTTACTATACCTGATACTATTCTCTCGGACAACCTCCTGATCTCTGGAATGGGGGAAGCTAGGAATGTCTCTCTCCACGGCAAGTGTAAACCTACTTCCAGCCCCTCCTTACGTATAGCGTCAATGAATGCGTCAGGTATCTCCTGAGTAAAGAGTAGTGGATAGTCTATACTTAATTCAATACCGTCTACGTTAATCTTCGCTAGGCTCTCCACGAAACTATGATTCATTATGCTCCGGTACCAGCAATTAATGAAAACTCTCATCTAGTATACCCCGTAATCTCCGTTATAGTTTGTAGAAGCTTCTTCATGGGATCTTCAAAGTCTTTAGTTAGCTTGCTTATTATATCATCATACGAGGGCTTAGTGCTCTTTGTGTGCTCACTTATTATTTCAAACACCTCATCGTTAGTAGTAACGTTAAATAACGGGTATCCCTTAGACCGCACGTACTCATTTATTGCTAGTCTTCCGGGGTAGTATGTTAAGCCAGGGGTTAGGAGTAACGCAGCTTCCCTAGCCATGGATGCACCGCCTGTTATGACGGCAGCTGCGTAATATGTAAGGCTCACACCATCGTATCCTCCCCGAATAATCCTAGGCTCTACTCCCAGGGAACCTAGCTCTCTGATTAGCTTGAGGTGGCTACGGTACCTAGGAAGTAATACTATAGTATATCCTTCCCTTTTCAACGTTAGCGCTAATTCAATGAGGTCTATTTCTACATTGAGTCCTCGATAGTATGTTGCTTTCTCCTCGTGAGGTCTCAGAACGACATATTTTCCACGATCAAGGTTCAGAGACTTAATGTAACTCACACTTGGTCTACTGCGAAGAATCCAAAAGAGCTCATCAACGGCCTCGTACTGAATTAGCTTGACATTACTGTGAAACATGTATCTTCTTACATCGCCCGGGTTTATGGCTTTAGAGCATAGAATGACTGACGCCAGTGGTAGTGATAAGCGGCTCGGTACCTCTGCATGTGGGGAATCCGTTATACCTACGTATGGGATACCTACACCGTAGGCAAGCCGAGCAGCTGAGGGATTAGGGTACGCTACTAGGGCAGCAGGATGCTTCTCCTTTACGATAGGTATGAGCTTCAATATCCGCTCAGTGTCTGCTAGAACCTTGTCATAAGGATCTCCCTCGGAGTACCTCCCCACAACGATGGGATTTATCCCTAAGCGTTTTAGCGAGCCTACGGTGTATTCGTATTCCCTACAGGTAACTAATGTACTGAATCCTGCCTTCTCTAACTCCATGGCTATGAATCCGAGCAGAGTACCTTGCTTTGAGGTCAGCGCATCCAACCACACGACGGTACTCAAATCCTAAGCCCTAAAGGAAATGCCGTGAAACAGTTTTTAGTTTATGACCCCGATGATAATGATGTGGTGATCATGCATAACAGACTGTTTGGGACCGACGGTGTGAGGGGAATTGTTAACGAGACGCTAACACCTGACTTCATACTGCGTTTAGCCTTAGCAATAGGGGAATACTTCCCTCCAGGTAGTAGAGTCTTAGTGGGGAATGATGCTAGAGCCGGAAACGAATATATAGTGAAGGTCGTGACTGGAGCATTAATAGCTTCCGGGCTTAAGGTCTATTACGCTGGAGCGTTACCAACGCCCGCGCTCCAGTTCAATGTTAAGGAACGCGGATTTGACGGCGGTGTGATGGTTACTGCCTCGCACAATCCTCCCCAATATAGTGGCATAAAAGTGATAATGGCTGATGGAGTAGAGGCCCCCCGTGACGTTGAGGAACGTATAGAGGAAGCTTTCTTTAGTGGTAGGTACAGAAGGATTCCTTGGCACACCTTCAAAGACCAATACTTCAAATTAAGTGATTCCGTGGAATATTACGTCGAGGGAATAGTGAAGAAAGTAGACTCAGAACGAATTCGGAAAAAGAAATTCCGTGTCATTGCTGACTGTGCTAACAATGTAGGTGCATTAACAACCCCCAGAATACTTAGACGCTTAGGGGTCAAGGTTCTCAGCGTTAATGCGCACCTCTCACCAATACCATATAGGGACCCTGAACCCGTGCCCGAGAACTTGACCGCTACTTCAGAAATTGTCCGGGCCATCGGAGCTGACTTCGGGGTAGCCCATGATGGCGACGCGGACAGAGCAATATTCATCGATGACACAGGTCGCGTGATCCCCGGGGATAGGAGTGCAGCTCTGCTGTGCTGGCATATAGTGGTGAATAGGAGGGACAATGCGCCTAGAAGAGTCGTGACAGCGGTTTCCTCATCAACTATAGTTGAGGATATACTTAAGGATCTAGGAGTTGAGGTGTACTGGACTAAAGTTGGTAGCGTGGGTATAGCGAGAACTATGATGAAAATAGGTGCTCTGGCAGGGTTCGAGGAGAACGGAGGCTTCATGTACCCGCCCCATCAATACGTGAGGGACGGGGGAATGACGCTGGCTTTAATGCTTGAGTATTTATCCTACGAGGGTAAGAAGTTAAGTGATGTCATTAAAGAGTTGCCTAGTACACACCTAATTAAGACTAAGGTTCCGCTAAGCGACAGAAGTAAAGCCGTAGAGATAATTGGGGAAATAAAGAGAAGGTATAGCAACATAAGAATTATAGACATAGACGGCGTTAAAGGGATCGGCGAGGACTTCTGGTTCCTTGTGAGGCCCTCTGGGACTGAACCCGTGTTAAGGATATTCGTTGAGTGCAGATCAAAGGATAAAGCAGAGAAATTACTTAATGATATACTCAGCATAGTAAAGGAGGTAGTGGAAGGATGAGGTACGCGTTAATGAACTTAATTGCTTGCCCTATGTGCAAGCACTTCCCTCTTAAACTTTACGTGTTCGAAGAGAGGATATTCAAGAAGGAATACGAGGTTAGCGTACCCTTCTGTGACATTTATTGCGGCAGGAGAGGGAAGAGCGTGAGTGAACTCAAGCCGGAGGAGCTAGACTGTAAGGAATGCGTGAAGCATGACGTGGTGGCGGGCGTTCTAATTTGTCCTAAGTGTGGTAGGTGGTACCCGATAATTAACGGCATACCGTTGATGTACCCTGATAGCAAGCGCAAGCATCCTAAGGTTAGGGAAAAGGAAGAGGAATTCCTTAGAAAGTATCGTGAAAAGCTGCCGGCAGAACTAAGAAGCATTATCTCCTAAATCTCCTGCGCCGCCTACGCCTTAAGCCCCGTAACAGTAGCTCGGTGGTTGTCTCTTCTGCTTCAATCTTAGGTTTCAGTTCTTCAACTGCCTTCATTAGGGATTCTGCCTCATTCTCAGGTAGTTTGTTCTGCTCTAAGAACTCTTCACCTGTTGACGTTAATCTTAACCTACGTGTTACAGGGTCTGTCTCAAGCAACCCTAAGTACAGCAGTATCCTGATGTCCTCTGCCAGCGTTCTGCTGCTGGGAGTATTCCCTATCATTATGAACTCGTATCCCATATCGACGTTCTTCTCGTTCTTTAGCATGTATATGAGATTCGTTAGGGAACGCTCCGAGATTTCCTTCATAACATAGATAGTGTACAGGATCCTTAATTTCTTAGGGTCCTTCTTAACCACCTCTATCGTTACGACGGGCTTAGTTACTATTCGTAGTTCCTTGCTTCCTCCAGAACCCTTCTGCGACAATCTATCACCGTTGTTATTTGACCCCTAGGAAAATTAAGCGTTCTCTATGTTTTAATTAGGCAAAAATTAAATCTTGTGACTTTATCTCATAAATTTTGGGTGATGTTGATGGCGGAAATAAAGGAGATAAAGGTAAGTCGAAGTGAATACGGTATAAGCATACACAGTCACATACGTGGGTTAGGGCTTGATGAAAGCGGTAACCCGAAACCTGTGGCTGACGGGCTAGTGGGTCAACTGGAAGCTAGGAAAGCGGCGGGCATAGTTGTCGAGATGATAAGGCAAGGCAAAATGACCGGAAAGGGCATACTATTCGTGGGTCCGCCAGGGACAGGCAAAACTGCCTTGGCAGTAGCTATAGCCCGGGAGTTAGGGGAGGACACGCCTTTTGTTGCCCTAAGCGGCGGTGAAATATATTCTACTGAGGTCAAGAAAACTGAAATATTAATGAGAGCTGTTCGGAAAGCCATGGGTGTTAAGATAAAGGAAATCCGGAAAGTATACGAAGGCGTAGTGAAAAGCATAAAAATAGCCTACGCGAGACATCCCTTTAACCCCTACGTAAAGGTACCGCGTGAAGCACGAATAACCCTAGCGACAAAACATGACGAACTCACACTAAACGTTGGTGAGGAAGTCACTGCACAATTAGTTCAATTACGTGTGAAGCGTGGAGACCACATATGGATTGACGCCGAGACAGGGATGATCCACAAGGTAGGCAGGGTTCGCGGTATTGAGAAGGCCAAGTACTATGACGTTGAACCATGGAAACTGGAGGAGGAAATGCCTAGTGGCCCTGTTAAGCGGGAGAAGGAAATAGTGAGGGTATTCACTCTAAACGACCTAGACGTGTATGCCGCCAGCCAAAGGCTATCACTTACAGGGTTATTTGGCATAGAACTGGAAAAAGAGATAGACGAGGAGGTGAGGAAGTCCGTCAATAATCAGATCCGCAAATGGATTGAGGAAGGTAAAGCAGAAATTGTGCCTGGCGTGCTTTTTATAGATGACGCACACCTACTGGATCTTGAAGCATTCGCATTCCTAACGAGAGTGCTGGAGTCAGAGTTCTCACCGATACTTATACTAGCAACAAACAGGGGCATAACGAAGATCCGGGGTACAGACATAGACTCGCCTCACGGCATACCGTTAGACCTTCTTGACAGGTTACTACTGATTCCCGTAAGGCCTTATACGAGGGACGAGATACGTAAGATAATAGAGATAAGAGCTGACGAGGAAGGAGTCGAGTTAAGCAGTGAGGCACTTGAGAAGCTTGCTGATATAGGTGCTGAGAGGAGCTTAAGGTATGCAGTGCAGCTTCTCAGGCCTGCAGCGATAGTTGCCGGCAGGAATGGGCATTCAAAGGTACTTGTGGAGGATGTCAATGAAGTAGTGCACCTCTTTGCTGATACCAAGACAAGCGTGTCGCTCATAAAGGAATACGAGGGTCTTTTTATGAAATAGCTTCCGCACCCTCTTCATCATCCAGGACGCTAACTAGCGGTATTAGTAATGAAGGGTCATCTATCTCAACCTTATCTCCGCTAGAGCTATTTTCACTTATGACTAACGTAATGACTAAATAACTTCCAACCTTAACGGCCTTAACCTTTTTTACCCTCATCCTCGTATGAGGGTCCACCTCAGCTAGAGAGTCACTTGATCCCGGACGAAAAGTATGGCTTGATGAAGCTAATACTTTAGCTCTTATACGTGTCGCTATGTATTGGTCATAGCCAGTTACGGCTAGGATAATCAACGTAATTGTCGCTATGAACAACATTATCTCTAACGTGTATCGTCACCCACGAATGTAGGTAGGGTATTTCAAACCTTAAAAAACGTAGAGCGCGTTACTTCCGTATTATACGCGATAACGCGTCGAGTGCATATGTTGCTGCTCCATGCGGATCAGGCGCTTTCGTAATGGCGGAACCTATGACAACAATATCAACACAGGCTTCAGTGAATTCCTTAATGTCCTCAGGTTTTATCCCCCCGCTAACGGAGATGATCACGTTGCTTAGGTCATTCTTTATCCTGCAAGCAAGAGCCCGGAATGATGTGCCCTTAATACCGAGTTTTCGTTGAACATCGATTCCTGAATGGATATTAATTATGTTAACTCCAAGATTATATAATTCTCTAACGCGCCGAGGAATTACATCGGGTTGTAAACCTATGGTGTCAGCAATGATGTCAACGTTCAGTTTCTTACCCTCAGTAACTGCGGCTTCTATAACAGCGTCGTCGCTTGATGCGAGAACAGTCACAATATCTGCGCCGTGGCGAGCCGCCATGCTGGTTTCAAGGGCACCTACGTCAGCTGTTTTCATGTCTGCAAGGATTAGGGCATCGGCCCTTGCTAGTGCCTTAATTATGCCCACGGATCTTATACCTTCAGCCTTAATTAAAGGTGTTCCAACCTCTACTATTGGTATTGGGAGGTCTCTCAGAGTAGACATTACACGTATGGCTTCTTCAATGTCTGTGAAGTCTAATGCCACCTGCAGTAAGGGATGCTCATATTGTTCAAGCATTTGAAGCAGTTTCCCCACGATTTCAACCGAAGATATAGTATATGAGGAAGCTATTAACGCATTTTTCTGTTTTCTGTAGGACTATGGCCTCAAGCCAGCCTCTTTATTGAATAGCCAGGAAAAAAGCGCTGAGAGTCTTTAATTTCACTTAAAGCCCGTTGCTTACTCTTTCTTGGCAATTACTATTTCGATGGTGGAAACCCTAGTTTGTCTGCCCTCGGCAGTGGTTACTACTTGGCTGCCAACCTTGATGTCCTTGATCTCCACCTTGTCGGGGAGGAACCTGCTTCTCACTATCTCGACGGTGTCAACAGCCTTGCTGATGGCTCTGCCCCTAGCCTTTATCACGATCTCTGAGACGCCCTGATTTAACAGGGTTAGGGTAGCTAGTACGTAGTTCATTACGGGCTTCTTACCTACTAGGACTACATTGCTTGAGATTGGACCTTGGGATGACATTGTTCTCTCACCTCATCTGCCTAAATTGCTTTATTCGCAGAGTATTCTTTACCTCTGCCTTATAAGTTTTGTTGTAGTTTGCTAGGAGGGTGTTTGGGAACTGCTTATTAGTATTCTGTTGGTTACCTACTCAGGTGAGGATAATGGAGGAGAGCCTTCATAAGGCAGAATTCACCGGAGTTGCGAGAATCAGTAAGGTGCCCTTAAGTATTGCTAGGGGATTAGCACAGGCAAAAATAACCCCGCAGGATCTGAGTAACCCTGTATCATTCCAGTTAGCCTTCTCAAGGCTATATGAGGCCCTTATGAAATCACTAGAAAAGGGTGAAGGTGAGACCTACGTTGCTGAAGTTAAGTTTATTGATAGTTTAGGGAATGAAGTTACGTTCGCAGTGGACGTGGGTGAGGAACCCCCCGCATTCAGTAGCGATGCGGTGAAGGTTCGGGTAATTGTGGAATTTTACGAGTGAGTTCCATAAGCGTTGACTTAGGCTTGATGAGGAAAACCCTAAACAAGCTAATGACGACTTATATACGTGGCTTCCAGAGAGGTGCATTTTAGTGGTTAATGATGCAGAACGATTGAAGATCCGGGTTAAAGGATGGATTGACTCCGAGGACTTTAAGAAAATATTGCGAGTAGCTGACTATGCGGGCAGAAGTAAAGGAATTTCTTATTTCCGCTTATCGAAAAATAAAGTATTGTCCAGTGGACTTTCGATCGATGAGATCCTATCTATCCTAGACGATGTAGGTGCTGAGTATGATTCTGAAATTGAGGACGTGCTTAATGACTACCTCCGTGCGAGTAGAGGTTCGGCAATACTTTCCTTCGATGGTGAGAGAATTTACGTTAAATTTGAGCGGTACTTAGGCAGGCTCTATGACAAACTAAAGGATCTACTAAGATACAATTCAAAGGACAAGATGTTCTATACGCTACCATATAAGTACCATGAATTAAAGACCAGGCTGCATGATCTAGGATTTAACGTAGAGGATCTCACGGGTTTCAAGAACGATTTGCCTCTGAACATTGATGCGGTGTTCACCGGTGAGTTAAGAGACTATCAGGAGGACGCCATAAAGTCCTGGTTAAAGAATAATGGGCGGGGCGTCATAGCATTGCCCACAGGCTCCGGAAAGACCGTAATAGGTGTAGCTTCAGTAACTGAGGTAAAACAAAGAACCTTAGTAATAGCCTATACCAAAGAGCAGTTAATGCAATGGAAGGACGCATTCCTCAAATTCACAAATATTCCGGAATATACCATAGGTCTTTACTACAGTAAAGAAAAGAGAATCGCGCCCATAACGCTAGCGACATATCAAACAGCGTATAAGCATACAGCAAAACTTGCGCCATACTTTAACCACATCATAATAGATGAAGTTCATCATCTGCCAGCAGAGAAGTTCAAACACATAGCCGTGAGTATGCCATCAAAATATAGGTTAGGACTCTCAGCCACACCTTATAGAGAGGATGGAAAACATGCGATATTGTTCCCGTTAATGGGGGGTATAGTATATTACAAGACCCCTCAGGAACTTGCGGAGAAGGGCTATTTAGCTAAGTACAGGATAATAACCGTTAAAGTACCGTTACTTCCTGCTGAGAAGAGAAGATACGAGGAACTAAAGAAGAGATTCAGGAGACTAGCGGGTTACGTTGATTTCGACACCATAGTTGATGCAGCGAGAAGAGGTGATGCTAGAGCAATCCAAGCACTACGTATTCACTCTGAGATGCGCCAAATAATACGGAAATCCGAGGCTAAACTAAGGAAAGTTGAGGAAATAATAAGGAAAGAACTCGCTGAAGGATCCAAGATAATAATATTCGCTCACTACGTGGATCTAGCAAAAACCTTGGCTAACAGGGTGAAGGCATACCTACTTACTGGCGAGATGGATGCGCGGGAACGAAGGAAAGTGCTAGAGGAATTCAAAAGATGCAGGAGTGGGGTTCTAGTAGTAACTACGGTAGGGGATGAGGGCTTAGATATACCTGACGCTAACGTAGGCATTCTAGTAGCCGGAACAGGATCACGCCGTCAATTCATCCAGAGACTCGGTAGGTTACTACGGCCCGGTGAGGGAAAGGAAGCTAAGTTATATGAAGTAATTGCTAAAGGGACAGCCGAGGAAATTCAGTCAAGAAAAAGAAAAAAGGTAAACATACAGGACTTCAAGGATTTAGCAAACGTAGAGTAATGCCCTTAACGCAAGCGTCTTCATAAGTTCATTGTTATTATTTATGAGCCCAGTCATAATTATTGATCCATTATACGGAATCTCACTTATCAACACATAATCGTCAAGGAAGATTAGGGGCTTTGAAAGGACCATTAGTTTCTTAGGAACATCACGTACAATTTCAGCCTCAAGAGGGGTACTGGGGTGCTTCAAACCGTAGAGCATAGGGTGAACACGCCATAAATGCCATGCTAAACCCTCAACGGATTCGGTAACTATGCCTGTTAATCCAGGTAGTAAGGCAATATGTTTCGTATGAAACACCTTGCTAAAGTAGTCATCCCATGTAATTTCGGAGTTGATATCAACTACGAGGCACTTGTTGCCCCTAACAGAGGTTACCCGCTTATTAACGAGCTGTATTATAGGATTAAGTAAGTCTTTGAGGGCACCTGCTCCTATAACGTCAGGGCGACTACCCAGCAGGATTTTTCCATCTACCCAGCACTCCTCTGTAATACGATAATATCTGTAGGTAGCGTCTAAAGGCTTAGGTGTGATTAGGGTTAGTGGGGGTAGAGTAACGTGCCTTGTTACTCCGTTAATATCTAAAGGAACAACCGAAGGCCTCATTATTACGTAGGACTCATCGCTAAATTTTAGTGCGTCCATTACTATGCGCACTTCATTGTTGAACCGTGAGTATTGCCCCACTAGGTTAGCAAAGTAACCTTCCTCCAGTCTCATCCTACTCAGCGCCTAGGAGGATATTCAATCATATGTTAAAGTCTTTAGGGGCACATATATTTAGCTGAGGACGGTAAGACAGTTAGGGGAAATGATGAGCTTTGTAAGGGCGGATCCGTGGATCCGCTCAGGATGAGGAGAACCGGGCTACTGAACATCCTAACATCATCAAAATTTACATAGTGTAGCGTAATGATCGTGTTTTGCGTAAGGAGCGAGTTTAACTTTCACGGTTTACCTTTATTAGGATTGTATACCAGTATATACGATGATGGCGCTATGCCTGCCGCGATAGTTCTCGTAAACACCGAAATAGGTGCAGAATCACAGGTTATGGAGGCTCTCTCACAAATAGAGGGCGTCAAGGAAATACACGTAGTATATGGTATGTATGATATTGTAGTTAAAGCAGAGGCTAACTCCCACGAATCCCTAAGGGAGCTAGTAATAAATAAGATTCGAAGGATACCGCAAGTACGTGGCACAACCACAATGATCATAATTGAGTCAAAAATAATATGACCTCAGTAGCGAACATTAGGCAGTTAAAATTTGAGCTAAGTAAGTTTTTGATGCTAATCCTTTACCCCCAATTAAGTAAAACCTAGTTCTGAAGAAGCCCTTCTTTTAGCCATGGTAATTCCGTAACCTTCCCTTCTTTCACTCCCTTAAGAAGTGCGCTAGCTTCCATTAACCCGCGCTTAAATATGGCTGTATTGGCCTTCCCAAGGTCAGTGTTTGGATGGGGTAGCTTATCGGTACAGCAATCCTGCATAGGTAAGCCCAGGAACTCCAGTAGCCTCACTAGGAATCCCAGCATGAACATGTTAGCTCCTGCAGGGTTACCAAGCCTAATTGCCTCCTCTGAAGCGTTAACTACTACTGTGAGGGCTGAGTGACTCTTTATTGCTTTTAGTATCGTCTCCTTCTCTGGGACCTTCGTACCAGGGATTGACGGTCTCAGTACTTTGTCATTCACTATGCTGAGCGAGAACTCCGGGTTGACGTAATTTAAGTATCGGGCACCTTCTAGCATTTCTAATGCAACCATTACGTGTGCTTCATGCAGCGGCACGGTGGGAGCGTACACGTCATTACCTACCCTTACGTGAACTATCACTGAACCCCCACGCTGGCTCATGCCGTGGGTCTCTGCAACTAAGGCTTTAACACCCGCTTCGACTGCGCACGCGCCAAGGATTTTTGAGAGAGTGAGTATGCCTTGACCCCCTACCCCAACTACAACTATATTGAGCACCAAGGTGCCTCACCTCCAGAATTTCTCTATTAAGCCTTTCTGCAGCTTATATGTATCAGAATGATCCACGGGCATTATCGCGTTGACTGGGCACACCTGCGTACATGCTCCACACCCCACACAGAGTTCTGGGTCTATGTGAGCACGACCTTCTTTATCCGGGTAAATCGCAGGACACGCAAAAGCGTTGTAGCACGTACCGCATTTAATGCACTTACTCAAGTCAACTTTGAAGAGCGGTAGCTTTATTCCGGCCCTCCTTAGACTCCGTAAGGCGCTTAGGGCGCACTTTCGCCTAGCTACTATCACAGCAGGTTCCCTCTGCCTGCTCGCGTGCTCTATTGCCTTATTGAGCGTGTCCTCAACCTGTGTTACGTCAAAGGGATCTATCACCTCGACAAAGTTAACTCCAAGCCCCTTGACAACACTTTCCAAGGGAACGTAGTTCTCGGTAGCACCTGCTCCCCTGGTGGCGGGCGAGGGTTGATGGCCAGTCATGGCGGTGATCTCATTATCGAGGATTATCACGACTATTGGTGTCCCATGCCATACGGCGTTCACCAGTGGGGGTATGCCTGTATGGAAGAATGTTGAGTCACCGATTATGGCGAGTATGATGGAGTCAAGTACGTGTGCGAATCCGTTAGCGGTTCCTATGCTTCCGCCCATATTGATAATTACGTCTTGGAGATTGTATGGCGGATTATGGGCTAAGGCATAACATCCTATGTCGCCAGCAGCTACGTAGCTTAGTTTTTTCCTGTTGAGGTACCTCCTTATAGTGTAGAAGAGCGGGCGGTAGGGGCATCCTGGACAGAATGTTGGTGGGCGCGGGGGTATCGGTAAGGCTTCCTTTGCATTGCTTGTTGTCAGTGCTCTTGGCTTTCTGCCTTCAGTAAATAACTTTAACGCATTATATATTCGCTCGTGACTCATCTCGTAGGGAAGCCCAATGAGATCCTTCCCATGCAGCTCTACAGTAATTCCCTCCTCATAAAGTATGGCTTTCACTTCCTTTTCAACAACAGGTTCTAACTCCTCCACAATCAGAACCTTCTCAACACTCTCTAGGGCTTTGAGAAGTAGCTTCCTAGGAACAGGGTATGGCGTACTGAGTTTTAGTATTTTCCAACCATCTCCTACTTTCCCAGACACTACTGTCTCCTTCACATACGCGTACGCTATTCCTGATGCTATTACTAAGTTCCTTCCGTCACCTTCTATTCTATTAAACGGAACTGAGTTAACTTCATTCGTTATCTTCTCCCATCTTGTTAGCATTGCTTCACGATCTTTCCTAGCGTTTGACGGTGTGAGTACGTATTCTTTTTTCCTAATGAACTCACCGCGCGTGGTTAACCTTGGTATGGTTCCTAATGTGACTGGACCGCGTGTGTGGCTTAAGCGGGTAGTGGTTCTTAGGATTACTGGGTGCTTTACCTTCGAGCTGAATTCAAAAGCGAATTTACATAGTTCTTTTGCCTCTCCAGGGTCTGAGGGTTCAAATACAGGTATGTAGGCATGCACACCATATAACCTGTTGTCTTGTTCATTCTGGCTGCTCCACATACTCGGGTCATCAGCAGTTACTATCACGAAACTCTCCCTTACACCCGTATATGCCGAACTCATCAGTGGATCCGCAGCTACGTTAAGCCCCACATGCTTCATCGCAACGAGTGACTTGACGCCTGAAATAGCTGCGGCGTAAGATACTTCAAACGCTACTTTCTCGTTAACGCTCCACTCGACGTAGATCCCTAGTTTGTCCTTTACTTTAAGGAGGGACTCCACGATCTCTGAGGAGGGGGTTCCCGGATACGCGGCTGCTAAACCCATGCCTCCTTCAAGGGCTCCTCTAGCTATTGCTTCATTTCCTAGCATTAATATAGAGCCTTCTTTCAATGTAATAGTATCTTCAAACTCCATTTCGATATGACCAAATAGGTTTTGTGATTAACCAAAATTATTTTTAATGCTGCACTCGTTTATGAAGAAATTTATGGTGATTTATACTGTTTAAGCAATCAACCTTTCCTTTTATTCCCTCAAGGTAGCAATGAGTAATCCTTCGAATACCGGTGATGGGTTGAGGGGCCTACTCTTGAATTCCGGATGTGCTTGAGTACCTAGGTAGAACTTAGAATCCTTAAGCTCCATTATCTCAGCCATGCAGTCATCACTAGTGCCGCTTACTACGAACCCATGGTCCTGGAACTCATCGATGTAGTCCGGGTTGACTTGATATCTGTGCCGATGCCTCTCAAGCACTATTTCTGCGCCGCCATAGATCTTGTGTGCCAGCGTACCCGGAACTAACTTTATGGGTCTTGCGCCAAGGCGCATGGTACCACCTAGTACTTCAACGTCTCTCTGAAAGTCCATTAAGTCCACTACTGGGTGAGGAGTGTTAGGATCTATCTCCGTGCTATTCGCGTTTCTATATCCCAAAACATTCCTAGCGAACTCAACAACCATTACCTGTAGTCCGAAGCATATTCCAAGCACGGGTTTGCCTGACTCTCTTAGTTCCTTTACAGCTTCCATTTTACCCACTAGTCCCCTCTTACCGAAGCCTGGCAACACCACAGCGCAGTCTATTTCTTCAGGGATTTCTTTAGGATTTATGCGACCCTGCTCTATGTCCGTGGCCTCAAACCACTTCAGAATGGGTTTTAGGTTCAGTTTTGCAGAAGCGTGCTTCAACGCCTCAATTATACTTAGGTAGCTGTCCCTTAACTTCGTGTACTTACCTATCATACCTATTCTTACGGGTTCTGATGTGGTCTTAACTCTCTCTACGAACTCCTTCCAAGCAGTTAAGTCTGGCTCGTTTAACCTGATCTGAAGCTTATTGCTAACTACATCAAGTATTCTCTGCTTATGCAGGATCAATGGTACCTCATATACGGTCTCAACGTCGGGATCACTGAATATTGCCCTTTCAGGTACGTTACCGAAAAGCGATAACTTCCCGCGAGCCTCAGCACTGAGGTGCGTGGGTGACCTAGCAATGAGGATGTCCGGCTGAATACCTATTCGGCGTAATTCTTGGATACTATGTTGTGCTGGTTTCGTTTTTAGCTCGCCTGTAGTGGTTAACCTAGGTACTAGAACTACGTGAGCGAAAAGCGTATTAGTTTCTCCTAACTCAAGCCTTAACTGCCTAGCAGCTTCTAAGAAGGGTAGTCCCTCAATGTCACCTACAGTTCCCCCAATCTCAACGATAGCGACGTCAGTCCCTTGCTCCTTTGTCACGTCAAGGATCTCCTTCTTGATCTCGTCAGTAACATGTGGTATTATCTGGACGGTCTGACCTAGGTATTCACCTTTTCGCTCCTTCATTATTACAGTAGAGTAAATCTTCCCTGTTGTTATGTTGTTCTTCTTGCTTAGGTTAATATTAAGGAATCTTTCGTAGTGCCCTAAGTCAAGGTCCGTCTCTCCACCGTCCTCTGTTACGAATACTTCCCCATGCATGTAAGGATTCATTGTTCCTGCATCAACATTAACGTAAGGGTCGATCTTTATCGCCGTAACAGATAGCCCTGAAGCTTTAAGCAATAATCCTAAAGAGGCTGTTACGACCCCTTTGCCGAGCCCTGAAAGCACTCCTCCCGTAACGAATATCAGCTTAAGCACCATCAATACCACGTCGTTGATTCTGTTATCCGAGGTTATGAGTTTAGTGCACGCTTAAGCCCTCTGTATTTCTTCGAAAAACCTAAGGGATCTTTCAAGATTTGAGGAATATATTTCAACATGTTTAACGGCGATGCCTTACCCTCCTGCATGTAAGCATACTCACCAGCAATAGCGTTGGTGAACGCGGCTACGCAGGCAGCCCTAAAGGGATCCTTAGTCCTAACTAAGGCAGTCGCTAATATACCAGCTAACACGTCTCCAGTACCGCCACAACTCATATCTTGATGACCGACACTAATCCTTAACTTGTAGCTTCCCGTCGGTGCCGCAATAACGTCTGCAGGTCCTTTCAGAAGTGTATTCGCCCTGTACTTCCTAGAGATTTCCAGGGCTATGGCAACTCTTTCATTAATACTCTGAGGACGTAGGCTCCTCTGTAGCAGTGCTGATGCTTCACCTAAATGGGGCGTAAGTACTAGGGTTACGTTTTCGGGTATATTAATACTAGGTAATACCTTCAGTGCATCGGCATCAAGCACTAGGGGCACGCCCAGCTCGCTGGCAAGCCGCAGTAGGCTCTCAACAAAGCCTGCTGTTTCGTCATGAAGACCTAGTCCCGGCCCAGCAACTATTACGTCGACCTTGCGTATGAAGCCCTGCTCCCTCAGAATGCTTACGTGGCCTGCATTCAAGTGATCTCCCCTAAGTGGTACTCCTAGAATCTCGGGACTGAACCTATGGCTTAACACTTCCTCAAGCGATGCAAGGAACACTAAGTCGGCGCCCGCGTACCATGCCCCAAGCGCCGTTAGCCACGGTGCCCCCACAAACTCCTTCGAGCCAGTGAATACGAGGACACGACCCCCATCACCTTTCTTCGCATCACGCTCCTTGTGTTTAAACCATACAGCAACATCTCCCGGCCCCACGGCTTCGAAGGCGTTCTTCGGTGTGCCTATGTTAACAACCACTAACTTACCCACGTACTCTGTGGCTTTAAGGAGGCCAGGCTTTACTGCTGCCATTGTCACCGTTATGTCAGCCTTAACGGCGTCTCCGGGCACCTCCCCGGTATCTGGGTTGACACCGGAGGGTACATCTATAGATACCTTTAACCCCTGCGATGAATTAATCGATCTTATAGCGTAAGCAATATCCCCGTGGGGTGCGCCACGAACACCCGTTCCAAGCAATCCGTCAATAATTACATCCTCAGAGAACTGTTGCCCTAAGGAGTAGCGAGTGATTTTAACACCCCTAAGGTTCTTGAGAACTTCGAAATTAGCTACAGCATCCTCATTCCTAATCACTTTGCTGGTTAAGTATACGTTAACCTGAAACCCGTGATTCAGTAAGTGTCTTGCGGCGACGAAAGCATCGCCAGCCTTTCCGCCAGAACCAGCTACTACCGCAACGGTATGAGGCCCCTCCCCCACAGTGTCAACTATTACGCGGGCTACTCCGGCCCCCGCATTTTCCATCAGAAGCCTTGTTGGGACACCCCAGAACTCCGAATTCAGGTCCGTAGCCCTCATCTCAGCGACCGTCAAAACACGCGGGTGCATTCAGTATCCCCGCCTTCCTTATGAGGTAGAGGTCTTATAAGGTGCCCTCAAGTAACAACCTTCACACAGGTATTTAGGATGATTATCAAGGGTATGTGCCCTAACTGTGGAGGGCCAATAACGGAGAGGAGGTTGCTCGCTGGGTTACCCTGCAATAGGTGCTTGCCAGAGAGGGAAGTTAAACGCGTAAGGAGCTTGGGATTAAGGAAAGTAATCACCGACCTAGGGCGCGTAAAAGGGCTAATAGACGCGTTCCTCCTTGAGGATGAATTAGGGGACTTTGAAGAGTTCTTCAATAAACTAACGGGGAAGAAGTTCTGGAGCATACAGCTAGCATGGGCCAGAAGGATGCTAGCGGGGGAGTCTTTCGCGCTCATCGCACCGACGGGCGTCGGGAAAACCACACTCCTTCAGGTCTACGCGATCTTCAAGGCACATAGAGGCGAGAGAGTTCTGTACATAGTACCTACCAGGGAACTAATGAAGCAAGTAGTATCCTCACTGAAATCACTCGGTGAAGGATTAGGCGTAATGGTGTTTGATTCAACGACCTTCAAGAAGAGCGAACAGAACAACACTGGCAAACGCGTAGACGTGCTGACACACGCGTTCCTCTTCCGCAATAAGGACTTATTCCATGATGTTAGATATGGGTTAGTGATCGTAGATGACTTTGACGCACTACTGAAATCATCCTCCCTAATAGACCTAATACTAAAGACACTAGGCATAGGGGAGAAAGCAATAGAACTAGCTCGCAAGATAGTCGCGCTCAAGTCCGAGCTATTCTTCTACAAGTACGCTGGTAACGAGGAACGCGCTGAGGAAGTCAGTAAGAAGCTCTATGACATTGAGCTTGAGCTAGCGGCGGAGCTAGATGTGAGTAGCGTAGGGCAGTTACTAATAGCTAGTGCCACAGGCAGAGCGAAGGGAACTAGGATAAAGGTTCTCCGGGAGTTACTAGGTTTCGAAGTTGGGTCGATAATGGATTATTTACGCAATATTGTTGAGGTAATTACGCCTTACGATGAGGACAAGCTAGTTAAGGTACTTAAAGAGTTGGAGGGAGGCACACTAGTATTTGTAAGTAAGGAGATCGGTGTAAGTGGTGCTAAGAAACTTGTAAGTACACTAGTAAAACACGGAATTAAGGCGTCACTTGCAACATCAAGGAAAGCATTAGAGCTACTAAAGAGTGGAGAGGCCGAAGTACTTGTTGGCGTTGCGACATACTACGGAATATTAACTAGAGGAATAGATGAACCGCTACTAATATACAACACTGTGTTTATTGGTGTTCCCAAGTTCGAGTTTGACTTACGATCAATGCTAGAGAACCCTAGATCTTTCGTGAGAACACTCATTGAGGCATCAAGGAAAGGATTCACACTTAGTGAGGAGGAGAAAGAACTCGTAAGGATCTTAACTAAGCTAAGTCCAGGGAAGATCAAGGTGCTACAGGCAGGAATAAAAGGATATATTAAGTTAGAGAGCTTCCTAGCAGAGATTAAGGAGAAAATCCAACGCACTATACCTAAACTGATGAAGTTCATCTCCGCATATGTAAGGGAACACGGGAAATTCGTTAGTGAGTCCTACGTCATCATTAACAAGAGAAGTAAGCTTGTTGTCAGAATACCTGACGTAATGACGTATATACAAGCATCTGGCAGATGTAGCAGGTTATTTAAGGGCAGAATGACGTTAGGACTGTCAGTAATATTCTACCTTGACAAGGACATTCTCAACATATTTCAGAAGAAGTTACGGAACTATGTTGCCTCCTACAACCCTATCTCGTTAGAGGATGCTGACCTTAACGAGATAAAGAGGAAGCAGAGAGAGTCAAGGAGCGGCACTGGTGAAGGCATGGATGTGAATAAAATTAAGTCAGTACTAATAGTCGTTGAATCACCTACTAAGGCAAGGACAATTTCAAAGATGTTTGGTAGGCCTGGACGAAGGTACCTAGGGGAGTACGTTGCGTATGAGACTGTGATTACGTTAGATGATAAGGTCTATGTGGCGACGATAGCCCCGACTTTGGGACACATACTTGACTTACAAATAAACGGCGGACTTCACGGTATAAGGAAGGCCCAAACTGGTTTGACGCCAGTGTACTCGACGATTAAGAGGTGTGCTGACTGCGGTTATCAAACCACAGATGAAATAGATAAGTGCCCAAGGTGCGGCTCTACGAGGATACGTGATAGCAAGAAGATCGTGGACGCGCTCAGAAAACTTGCGAGGGAAGCTGACATAGTATTCCTTGCCACGGATCCCGACGATGAAGGGGAGAAAATCTCTTATGATGTGTACTTACTGCTCCGCCCGTACGTCAATGTGTTTAGACGCATAGAGTTTCATGAAGTAACTAGGCAGGGTTTCCTCAAAGCCTTACTGAATCCTAGGGACATTGACCTAAGAAGAGTTGATGCTCAAATCGTAAGAAGAGTTGACGATAGACTAATAGGTTTTGAGCTAAGCACGGTCCTCAAGGAGAGGCTGGATAGGTACTGGCTCGGCGGAGGAAGGGTGCAGACACCTGTCCTCAAGTGGGTAGTAGACCGGTACAGACGGTATGTTGACTCGAAAGGATACTTACTAATAATCACGTTGCCAGAGAGACTACGCATTAAGTACTTCACGAAAGACAAGGATGTAGCGGAAAGGATTCTCCGTCATGTTGCATCTGAAGGGGTAACCCTAGAATTAATCGAGGAATATGAGAAGGAGCAGAATCCGCGCCCACCGTACACCACCGACACACTACTCTTTGATGGGGTAAGGATACTTAAGCTGAGCCCAGGTAAGGTGATGAAGATTGCACAGAACCTCTTTGAACTCGGTTATATAACATACCATAGAACCGACAGTACCCACGTCTCTGCTACGGGGATCGAGATTGCGAAGGAGTACTTGATTAAAGAAGGGTATGGCTCTGATATACGTCCTAGATCTTGGGGAGGTGAAGGAACGCACGAGTGTATAAGGCCGACTAAGCCCCTGAGGAGTCTTGATGAGGTTGAAGACCTGGGATTCATGTCGTTCAGTAACTTAACGTGGTACCATAAGAAGCTGTATGAGCTGATATTCCGTAGATTCATAGCTTCACAAATGACCCCGGCAAAGCTACGTGTCCGTAAGTTCAGGGTAATACTTGGTGACGCAGAACTTCACGTGGAGGTACCTGTCGAAATAATTGAAGAGGGCTTCATGAAAGTACTCCCAGAAAGAGTTTATGGGTACTTCACGCAAGGAAAGGTATTCAGGTTTAGTGAGAATATAGAGTCTAAAGTAGTACGGGCATCGGAGGTCTCACTCTACACGGCGTCAGATGTGATCAGGATAATGAAGGAGAAGAGAATAGGAAGACCTAGCACGTACGCAAAAGCAGTTGAGAATAATATGCGCCATGGTTACGTTATAGCCTCCAAGAGGAGACTATACCTGATACCTACGAAACTCGGTATGGAGGTTGCGGACTTAGTAAGCAGATATTACCCAGAGTTAAGTGATGTAAAAGCTACAAGAGAGCTAGAGGTGTTATTAGATCTCGTAAGGGAGGGTAAGATAAGCAGGAAGAGTGCATTAATCCTGTTGCTAAGTGATGTCGTAAGGATTAGGGTGGGCCGTGAACTCATGGCGGCCTCGGAAGAGTTGCTAACGGTGCCGGAAACACAGACACGCGCAGAGGCACTATAATGCGGAACAGACGGTATTTGTCGTTTATTCCACTAATAGATTCTCTCTATTAGTATCTCGATAAATGACACTATCCTGCCTCTAACCTCATTACTTCCTATCCGGACGTCCACAAGCTTTAGGGCGTCACCCATACGTTCCTTTAGTGCATTGTACAATGCCACTGCTTTAGAGATATTATTGCCTCTTCCACGTATTAACACCTGTCGATATCCTTGGTTGAACAATATTGCTGCCGAAACTATGTAATCCCCTAAAGGCCTATTACCAACGCTTACTTCACCACGTTCGCTCATAAATAACCCCTAAGTATTTTAATGAATAGCTTTAAAAGTCGTGACCTGCCTGATACAGGAAACTCACCTAAAACTTAAATTAGGAGGCATTAGGTTAGACTGTAGGTGTGGACTATGGCAATCCAGAGAAGCGAGAGTCCTCTAAGGACTCTAAGGTCTTCCGTCAATAAAGACGTGCTGGTTAAGATTAAAGACGGGAACTCGTATTATGGTAGGCTAATAATGACCGACCCCACAATGAATGTGGTCATGACTGATTGTGAGGAAATCTCTGATGAAGGGGGAGAGCCTATAGCTAGGTACGGCACTGTGTTAATCAGAGGGAGTCAGATCCTCTATATAATAGTTGACTACCACAAGCAGTAGCTCTACCGGCTTTCACTCACCTTTGTTACGTGGTATTGTTTACAGTTCAACGCTAGCGTTAAGTAGTTTCACTAGAAATAAGGAAAGCTTTAATTTCATATGTCCCCCCTCTGAAATTAGGTATGCAAAATGCGGGGAAGAAACATACGTGTGGAGGCCGTTTACTGGACGCCGGTTGAGGAGCAGATGGTAGAGCTTGTTGAGAGAAAGGGTATTGGTCACCCGGATTACGTAGCGGATGCGGCTTCTGAGGCATCCAGTGTTATTCTCTCGAAATACTATCTTGAGCACTACGGATACATCCTTCACCACAACCTCGATAAGGTCCTGCTTGTCGGGGGTCAGGCAAGGCCCGTCTTCGGTGGCGGAGAAATTCTTCATCCAATATACATAATAGTTGCTGGCAGGGCAACGGAATACGTCATTAGCAGGGATGGCAGAATAGAGAGAATTCCGGTCGGGACACTCATTATAGGGGCCGTTAAGAACTGGATAAAAAAGAACTTCCGTTTCCTCGATCCAGAGCGTCACGTCATTGTAGACTACATGATAAGGAGTGGAAGTTCAGACCTTGTGGGGCTCTACGAGCTAGGCAAGAAGACTAAGCCTTTAGCTAATGACACAAGCTTCGGCGTAAGCTTCGCCCCGCTCTCAACGCTGGAGACTCTAGTCCTAAAGACCGAGCGTTTCCTTAACTCCAGGGAATTCAAGGAGAAATTGCCTGAGGTCGGAGAGGACATTAAGGTTATGGGGTTAAGGACAGGGAAGAAAATAACGCTGACAATTGCGGCAGCCATGATATCCTCGTTAATACCCGATATGGATCATTACCTATCGGTAAAGGAGGAGGTTCTAAACAAGGTGAGCGACTTGGCATCTAAGATAGCACCCGACTACGAAGTCGAGGTTCAAGTTAATACAGCAGACAAGCCTGACAAGGGGATAGCCTACATAACCGTAACGGGAACGTCGGCAGAGCACGGAGATGACGGAATGACGGGCAGAGGCAATAGGTCTAACGGACTAATAACTCCCCTAAGATCCATGAGTCTTGAAGCAACGGCAGGAAAGAATCCCGTTAGTCACGTTGGTAAATTATATAATGTATTAGCCATGAGGATAGCCAACAGAATCGCTAGCGAGATCCCGAAAGTTCGCGAGGTCTATGTAGAGATATTATCAAAAATAGGTCATCCAATAGACTTACCTCAGGTAGCAGTGGCAAAAATACTTCCGGAAGATCCCGCATCATTCCTCTCCATGAAGTCGGACGCAGAATCAATAATTAACGAGGAACTTGAAAATATAACGAAGCTAACGGAACTCATAGTCAATGGACAGATAATGCTGTTTTAGTAACCAAAACACTCGACCGTCAGTGATGAATGAAACCGGGTCTGATGACTTAAGGTAAAGTGATGAGGGGTCGGTGGCTGAGATTTTTAGTTCATTATATTCTTCATTAAAAGGGTAAGGAATTGGAGTTAGCTTTACTCTACAAGAACTTAGACAAAAATTGCTTCATCGTCCTTAGGGTTCTAGATTCGATGTTGGGCAAGTACGAATATGTCCCCTTAGAGATAATAGAGAAGAAAAGCAAACTGCCGCCTAAGGTTCTGGCACGTGTATTAACTAAGCTAAACAAGATAAAAGCGATAATACGGACACCAACCCCTAAGACAGGCTACCGCCTTACCTACATAGGTTTAGATTTGCTGGCCCTTCATTCTCTTAGTAATGCTGGGATAGTAGCGTATCTCGGGACAAAGGTCGGTATGGGGAAGGAGAGCGAAATATACATTGCCAAAAACTCTGAAGGACGCTTGCTTGCTGTGAAGTTCTATAAAATAGGACGCGTCAGCTTCCAAAAGGTAAAGAGAGTGCGATCCTACCTTGCGGACGAGGCTAATTGGATGATCAGATCTAAAGTTACGGCTGAGAGAGAGTATAAAGCGCTGAAGGACTTAATTAAATTCACGTCTTACGTCCCTAAACCCTATGGATGGAATAGACATGCAGTAGTGTTAAGCTATATAAGTGGGGTCGAACTTTACCGCTACAAAGTAGCGATTGACCCTGAGGGATTGCTTAAAAAGATACTGTACACTTTGAGGGAAGCTTACCTCCATGTAGGCATAGTCCATGGTGACTTAAGCGAGTACAACATAGTCGTCTCCATAGAAGGCGATAATGAGGTACCCTACATAATCGACTGGCCACAGTACGTGTACAGAGACGATCCAAACCACAAGGCTTTTCTCTGCAGGGACGTGGAATACGTGCTCAAGTTCTTTAAGCGCCGTTACCGAGTCAACATTGATGTCGAGAGAGCCATCAAGTATGTCAGGGGAGAAGCAGAGGAGTTATAGGCATGAACGGACATACGTAGGCGTAGACATAGTTAGGAGCGGCGGCAAAGCCCTTAATAAGTACGTCTACGCCATAGCACTAGTTAGGAACGGCCGAGCGCTCAAAGTAGATAGAGGTAACCTTGGTCGATTAGTAAGGTACCTATGGGATTACAGACCCGCAACGCTAGCAACGGACAACATCCTTGAATTAGGAGGCTCTAAAAGGAACTTAGTTCGAATACTGAAGCTCGTACCGCCAGATACAGAATTCGTTCAGGTAACTTTAGAAGGGCAGACGCTCGTGAACTTAAGACGTGTAGCCAACATAGCAGGCATGGAACTCGATAAAGGTAGGTTGAATCCCGCTAGGACAGCGGTTCTTGTTGCAACCTTAGCATGGAGCGGGTACGGAGAGAGACTAGACGTTTATGAAAGGAAGGTCAGGATAAATGTATTCAAAGGCAGGTCTGGTCATGCCGGAGGCTCGCGTGCGAATAAATTCCAGAGAAATCTCCGAGGAGCTGTAGCGCGAATGGTTAAGAAACTTAGAGAGGAGTTAGAGCGCCGTGGATTTGATTACGACGTAATGATTCGTCGTAGCAAGGGAGGAGTTGAGCAGGCAGTATTTACCGTATATGCGTCGAGGGAGGAGCTATTCGGTGTTGTGAAAAGGGTTAAAGGCCACGATGTTGAAGTGAGGATAAAACCAGTCATAAGTAGGAAGTTCCTTAAACTAATCGCACCGCAGGAGACTCCTAAGAAGTACCTCATAGTTGGCTACGATCCTGGAATGCAGGCTGGCCTAGCTGTAATAGATTTAGATATGAAGCCATACCTAATAACATCCGGGCGCGAGCTTGACCGAGGAGAGATACTCTCGAAACTCACGAGTATAGGCATACCTGTTATAGTAGCTACTGATAAGAACCCACCACCCGAAGTGGTCAGAAAACTTGCGGCGATGCTGAACGCCCAGCTATTTGTGCCTCCACGTTCGCTCTCCACAAGCGAGAAGGAAATACTGGTGTCAGAGTATAGCCGCTCATACGGAGTTGGGATCAAGAACACGCACGAGCGTGACGCACTCTCTGCGGCGTTGAGAGCATATAGGTTTTATCAGGATAAGCTGGAGAAGTTAGTGAAGAAAATTAGGAATATGGGACTCCCTGTAAAGAACTTGCAGAAGTATAAGGTACGAATATTAATGAATGAGCCCCTAAGCGCGATAATCGAGGATATAATTAACGACTACATTAAGCCAGCAGAACCTTCAGTAGCTTCATTAAGAAAGCAGGTCTCGCTAACGATGCCGTACCAGGCTCACGAGGTCTCTAAATATACTGAGAAGATTAAGGAGCTTGAACGGCGTGTGGATGAGTTGCTTCGAGAACGCGAAATTTTGAAGAGTAAGGTCAGAGATTCTGAAGCTCGTATTAGGGAGCTGGAGTATAGTGTGCGGACGTTAACGGAGTCTATGAACGAGAAAATTGCTAGGGACAGGAAAGTTAGTGAGCTTCTGACAAGGCTTAAGAATGCTTCACAGAGAATTGAGGAGCTAGAGCATGAAGTGCTTAGCCTGAGGGAAAGATTAACCTCTGTGGGCAAAGTTCTTGAACGTATGTTTGCGGGCGAATTAATGCTTTTGCCGCGCTATGGGGTTAAGTACGTAGTGAGTGATGACGAGTTAAACGCGGTGTTCGTCGACGATTTGCGTCAGATACTTTCGGCTGGTGCTGCAGGTAGCTTAGCCTCGAGGAAGGTTGTGTTGCCACCGGGTCGCGAGAAAGACTCTGAACTTCTTGTAAGAAAGTATTTGATACCAGCAACGACGGCCCGGGAAGTATGGGATGTGAGTCCAAGCTTAGTTGCAGTGGATTCCGAGATACTCAGCAGATTGCGTGCAGCTGAGGAGAAGGTCGCAAGAATTAAGGAAGAAATGGTGAGGCAAAGGGAGCTAACCTACGCAGATTTAGAAGCCATTTTGAAAGAGTACCGTAAGTCCCGCTCATTAGCCTCACAGAAAATGTCCAAGGTGAAGTATTTTGAAGGTTATGTAAGAAAGCACGATTGAGAGAATCAGCGGCAATACCCAACTAAGCATTATATACGTTGCTACCTTACGCCTACTTATAAACCTGAGTCTCATGGCTAGTGCTGCCCCTAACATACCGGAGAATATGGATATAGACATTGGGAGCGGTATAGAGAACTGAGTACCTACCTCAGTTAGTATTAAAGTTGAGACATAGGGAGCTACTGAACTAGTGTACCTTAATCCATAGAATCCGGAGCCTAACTTAGTAATTCCACGTCGCCCCCGAATCACTAGCACACCTACGATTATACCGGATATCGTGAGTGCCACGGTAGGTAAGTCGTTGGCATTCTGACCAATAAACGCCACTATAAAACCTATGGTGTTCGCGCCTAAGGTGTAGGCGGTGATAAACACCATTACTATGCTCGCAAGCTTAAGCGCAAGCAAACTACTGATTATCCCGGTTTTCCGTGAAGCTATGAGCTTAACAAAGAGAAAGGCTACGATAACGGATGATAGGAAAGTCACGCACCAGAAACCCAGTATCTTAAGGATCTCACCTGTTGCTTCGAAACCATATGTGAGTAAGTAACCTATGTAAATACCGACAAAGACTTGTGTTATGGATGTAACGAAGCCGCTGACCGTGAGCATCACTAGTATGACTATCGCCAGAACGAACGATGCTCCTATAATGTTTCTCGGGAGGCTCACACTACCTAGGAACTTCCAACCTTCAAGCAGGTACCCCAGGCTAAGCCCGACTATCGCTAAAGCGGAGATTGTATTTCGGCTTAATATCCTAGAACCTGCGGCTGGTCCAGCAATGACACCCATATTGTTTCCAACAGCTATCGCCACTGCAGTTAGTAGCAGTGCTTGAAGTACAATCAGCATGGTACTCACCAACTACTGCATTCTCGATATCATTTCGGACTTCGACTAGGGAACCTACTAGTACCGCATTGAGCTAATAACCCTAATCAAGAGGTGTGAGACGTCCTCACAGGCATCTACTATAGTGTCTAAGCTCTTAATCATCTCAAGTAAGTGATTAAAGGTTATGGCACCTATCTCAGGACCTAAGCCATACAGCTTATCAAGGATGGCATTCTTCATCTCATCTACTCTATCCTCGTAAACGTCAATTATATCATCTAGCTCTTGGAGCTTATTGAAGTCCTCGAGAGCGATTTCTAATTCTTCCTTGAGCGTTTCCAAAGCTTTAGCTGCAATGACGGTTACTTTAAGTATCTCCTTGTACATGCTCCTTGCGTGCTCTGTTCCCGAGATTCCGGTTCTAAATGCCCTACCACACTCCATCGCTATAAAGTATGTTAGGTCAAGTATGTCATCTATCCTGTCTATTAAGAACTCTATATCACCCAAGAGCGCCACAGGCACCGCACCGTGGGTTACCATCTCCGTTAACTCAGCCGCTATCTTATCGCCGTGCTTCTCGTAAGTTACTACTTCAACTATTAGGGACTCTATCTCATGGTCTTTTATGTCGCCCTTAAGTAATCTCTCCACGATTAACATGGATTTTAAGGAGAGATCTACATGCTTCGCTAGCTTACTGAATAACTCCTCCTCGCCAGACATTAGCAACTTCTTAAGTAGCTTCATCTTTACCACACCACGCGGTAAAATATATTGCTTCCTCAACTTATAAAGACGCTAGGGATTACGCATGGGGAAGCACCGTAGGAAATTAATGTTCAAAAAAGAGTACGGAGAGGGCATCGTTAAGGGGTCGAAGACATCGACGATAAGACTCTCCAGTACCCTCAAGAAAGGAGATGAGGTTGAGGTAGTTGCTGGTAGAGTTCGACTAGGGATTGCAAGGATCGAGGATGTCGAAGTAAAAGAGGTTCGTGAGCTAACCGATGAGGACGCTAGAACCGACGGCTTCAGGAACAGGGAAGAACTCGTTAGGGCCCTTAAGAAAATCTATGGGAGAAGGATCACAGACAGGACGGAAGTTAAGCTCATAAGGTTCCGCATGATTAAAGATGGTGAGGAACAGTAATTGATTTGATTTACCTTAGCTCATATTGTGAACTTTATATACGCTATGCTGGACTTAGGGATTATATACCCCTTATCCCCTATCCTGAATCCCAACTCATACTTCGTAACCTTCATTAGCTTCCCCTGAAAGCTCAGCCCATTTATTAAGTGCACCTCTACATCACTCCCAGCCATGTCAGAATCTATAACCGTGTCTCTCAATTGCTCATTACTGTACCCATGTAGCTCTGCGGCTTCGGTAACGGCGTATAGTATTGCATGCCTGAAAATCACCACCGGTGAGCCCTCTGACCGAACACCTATTTCGTACCTAGCTACCTCATCTATTAATCCCTTGATGGGTTCATCCCTTCCCATAATATAGATGGTTATTTCACGGCCAACAAACCTTGCATCTATTAAGTTCTCTCTGAGAGGCATTTCCTAACGCACCACTAGCTATTCTTAAGTCAACTATAATAAGCTGTGTTGTTTGCATAGGTATGGGTTACGCTAGGAAAGTCGATGATGAATAGTAGCGGTATGATTAAGTGACTAATGATTAGGCTGAGCTACTCTGAGACCAGCTTTACTTCCTCCTGCGGTCATTATCAGCGGAAGTGAAGTTGCGGTTTCGACGAACTTAAACATAAGCTCAGGATGATGCTCGGAGAGGTCCGCCGAAATACTCTTTAGTATTGGGGTAATGCACTTATCTTCGACTATATGGATACTGGATGATATATCATTGTTTAAGCTATCAAGCATTCCCTTAAAGAATGCGTACGCGTATACGTCCTGACGTAGTATGTTGCTCATGGGGTGTACTATAACACTCTGCCCAACAACTCTGGGTAGCGGACTAACCTCCCTAGTCAGCGTCGCGTTCATAAGAAGAGATTGGAGCTGGATCTCGAAGAAATCACTTAAGGTTAGAGGTGTTAGGACGGCGTCAATTCTGAAGCCTATGCTCCGTAGCCTTGGTGCGAAGGAGTTTATGATTTCTGGTAAGCTAAGGGACTCTGTTTTTCCTTTCGCCTTAACAGTGAAGTAAATTGAGGGTATCCTCTGTGCAAGCCTCGTACGCATAACCTGTGGTAATGCGTGTTCCGAAGCAAGGATTAGTACGTGACCTCCATGCCTCTCCTCAATTAGGCCAACTATTTCCGTCAGCACTAGACTTTCTACTATTCTTTCTTTCAAAGCAAGCACAGCAACTAACGCTCCGTGCCTTAACCTCACAGATCTGGAGATTCCTCTTCTAACTCTTTTGACCAAGGATCTACTTAGGCAGTAAGCACATAGCTTCTCTCCCGAGTCCCGTCTACGGTACACAGCGGGCCTCCGCTTGCACACGTCACATGGCTTAGTGTCAATGTTCAAGAGGATCCTATACCTCCATGATGTCTAGCCGATCCTCCTTTAGTACTATACGTAACTTACTTTTGAACTCCTCAAATGACGCGTCGGTAAGGCCCTGAGCTATTATACTCATTAACTCCATGACGTAGGGATTCAAGTAGTCCGGCCCTTCAACGATCTCTTCCCTTAATGTTTCAAAATATTCCTGTAGTTCTTCGGCACTCATGAGTTTGTGTCTCCATAGGTACGCAGCGTAACCGCAGAGCAAGGCAATGAATAGGTTAGCACTATCTATGTCTCCCTTCTCAAGTACCTCCTGCTCATATGATTCTAATACTGACTCAACGTTTGGAAGCATAAACATTCCCGCCACCCCTACATAGGAGGGGTAATTAAAGCTTTTGGTTACCCTATTCCTAAAGTTTATATAGAAGTGGTTCTCCTAGAACTAATGGGTGATCTCATGACCGCACTCTATGGAGTTCCTGTAGTGATATTAAAGGAAGGAACTCAGAGGACGCATGGACGCGAGGCCCTAAGGAACAACATCATAGCCGCTAGGGCGCTGGCCGAGGTCTTAAAAACCAGTCTAGGTCCCAAGGGCCTCGACAAAATGCTCGTGGATTCGTTCGGTGACATTACAGTAACTAATGACGGTGCCACAATAGTTAAGGAAATGGAGGTGCAACACCCAGCCGCTAAGCTCCTAGTAGAGTCAGCTAAGGCGGTTGATGCTGAGGTCGGTGATGGTACCACGTCGGTTGTGGTTCTTGCAGGCGAGTTGCTCGGTAAGGCGGAAGCATTGCTCGATCAAAACATACACCCAACGATAATAATTGAGGGCTACAAGAAAGCTATGAACAAAGCTCTAGAAATACTTGATGAGATAGGCACTAAGCTAGAAGTTGGCGGCATCGAGACAAAAGAAGGTTACGAGAAGACTAAGAAGTCACTGTACCGCGTAGTTTACTCAACCCTGGCGAGTAAGTACCTAGCAACGCCGGACTTAATCGACATGATGATTAACATAGCAATTGAGGCTGCCTTACGAGTAGCTGAGAAAAGGCCTGATGGTACCTACAATGTCAGGCTTGACAACGTGAAGATCGAGAAGAAGAAGGGAGCGTCTCTTGCCGATACTAGGTTGATTTATGGTATTGTGTTGGATAAGGAGGTTGTGCATCCTGGTATGCCTAAGAGGGTTGAGAACGCGAAGATAGCCCTAATCGACGCACCACTAGAAATAGAAAAACCAGACATAACAGCTAAGATAAACATAACGTCTCCTGACCAGATCAAGGTGTTCCTAGACGAGGAAACTAGGATGCTTAAGGAGATGGTTGAGAAGATTGCTGCTACTGGTGCTAATGTCGTGATTTGTCAGAAGGGTATTGATGATGTGGCGCAACACTTCCTAGCAAAGAAAGGAATCCTAGCAGTAAGAAGAGTAAAGAGATCAGACATGGAAAAACTCAAGCGTGCAACAGGCGGAAGGATCGTTACTAGCATAAGGGACCTATCACCCGAGGACCTAGGCCACGCAGAACTCGTAGAGGAGCGCCGCGTCGGCAATGACAAGATGGTATTCATAGAGGGATGCAAGAATCCAAAGGCGGTGACGATCCTTGCCCGCGGCTCAAGCGACATGGTGCTAGATGACACTGAGAGATCCTTCAACGACGCGCTGCACGCAATCAGGAATGTGCTAAGGGACCCGAAGATAGTGCCGGGCGGTGGTGCGGTAGAGGTAGAGCTAGCATTAAGGCTAAGGAAGTGGGCTGAAACCGTTGGCGGTAAGGAGCAGCTAGCCATACAGGCATTTGCTGATGCACTAGAAGAGATAGTGTCCGTCCTAGCGCAGACAGCTGGTCTAGATCCGTTGGAAACCGTGATGGAGTTAAGAAGACTCCACAGCGAGGGTAAACTGAACGCTGGCATCGACGTAATGAACGGTAAAGTAGTTGAGGACATAACGCAGATACACGTAATAGACCCGGTAATCGTGAAGAAGCAGGTAATAAAGGCAGCGACGGAGACGGCAGCAGCTGTACTTAAGGTTGATGACATAATAGCCGCCACGCCGCTCAAGAAAGAGGAAGAGAAAGGCAAGAAAGGCGGAGAGGAGGAAGAGCCGGGCAAGTTTAACTTTGACTGAAAACACAAGAATGTTTTAGAGCCGTATCCACCCCTTCCATAATGCTTTATTACCTAAGCAAGAAGAATCAGGTAGTGTTGAGTATGAAGGAGAAAAGCACAATTGTTTCTCTAATCAAGCAGGCCGGGATTAGGACAGGGCCCCTTAAACTAACGAGGTACGAGAAAGCCCGAATAATTGCTGCTAGAGCTTTACAACTAGACCTCGGAGCGATACCACTGATCGATATAACAAATTTACCGAAAGATCCCATAGAAATTGCTAAGGAGGAATTAAGGAGAGGGGTCCTACCAATAACTTTAGTCCGTAGGATACCAAGTGGAGAGGAAGAGCTAATACCTGCCACAAAATTAATAGAACTTGAGAGGAAGCTCTTCGGGTTTGTTGAACTTTAAAGTCACCTTAGGCGTTCTGAAAGTAGTAAACCCAAGATCATCCAGCGTTTTAAATGCTGGTCAATTAGATTAAGAGGCAGGCAGATCAGAGAGGCTACTCACTGATAAGGTGGAGGTCTTGGAGAAGCCGATTGAAATACGTGAGGAGTTGGCTGGGCTTGAGGCAGCAATTAGCGAGTCCTTCGATTTCACAGAGTATACTCGGGATCCACAAGGACGTTACGTTGAGTACCTGGTAGACCCTAAGCCCGGCGTCGACCTCGAGGAGGGATTCTCTAAAGTTTATGATAGGGCGGTTGAGTTAGGATACTATGTGATTCTAACTAAGACAGGCTCCACTCTTGTATTGCGGGCATTTCTCAACCCTCGAGAATTAAAGAACCGAAAGAGAACTATGGCTACCGCATTATTTATTGCTACGATATTCTCAGTAGGTGTCACAGGATATCTTCAGACAGTAACGTATAACGATATTGCGCGTAGACTGCATTCCTTAGGCGTGAACGTACCTTTATACAACCCTGCTATGGGAGCACTAATTTTTACAGCAGCTGTCCTTATTCCAATTCTGGCGCATGAACTAGGCCACTTCCTTGTTGCCAGGAAAACATCAACGCCTGCATCGTTTCCTTTACCAATACCTGCACCTATAATCTCGCCGCTGGGAACTTTCGGTGCGATAATACAGATGCGTCACTTGCCGAAAAGAATAAAGGATCTGGCATATTTAGGGATTGCCGGACCCCTTGTTGGGGTGGCGCTAGCAATAGTATTCTTCACTACCTCATATATGATATCACCAGCTATTTCTTTAAGTTCAGCTAGGGTTGCGATGAGTCACAGGCTCCTAGCACCTGTTCAGATGGCACCTCTCGCAACGCTCATTGTGTCCTCAGTAGCCTCGCATCTAATGGGTTTCGGCGAGAGAGTAGTTATAATGAACCCCGCGGCATACGCGGCATTCTTAATACTACTCATACACTTTGCAAATTTACTACCAATAGGTCAGCTAGATGGGGGGCACGTCTTTAGATCACTAACTAATGTAAAGGTACACAGAGTAATCTCCCTAATATCCACTCTATCACTCGTATCTGTATCCTTCATAGCTTACCAGCTAAGCTGGCTTGGGTTCTTCGCAGTGATAGCGTTCATGCTCACTGGGTTAAGACCGCATTACGGTTCAGCCAACATGCTATCTAAGCTGAAGAGACGTGATAAACTTTTGGTAGGCTCAGCATATATTATCTTACTAATATTGACGGCCCCCATCCCTGTCCCAGCCTCTTTATGAGGCTGGTAGAAATGCCTGAGCTAAAACTTAGACCCGGCTACACTCTAGTAATTGCAGAAAAGCCTAGGGCAGCCTCAAAAATCGCTACCGCTTTAGGGCTTAAGAAGAAGGCATCACTGTCGGGTATTCCATTCTGGTACGGTTATTTTCAAGGGAGATACTACGTTGTAGCATCATCAGCTGGGCACCTCTTTTCATTAAAGTCTGAAGGTCGCGGGTATCCTGTATTTGAGTATCGCTGGGTGCCGAGGTGGGAGGCTGAGAAGGGGACATTATTCCTAAAGAAGTTTTATTCGGTTCTCTCAAGGCTCTTTAGGGGTGCTCGTGACTACGTCAATGCATGTGATTATGATATAGAAGGTTCAGTGATAGGCTATTTAATAATTAAACACTTTGGAAACACGACATATGCGAAAAGAGCGAAGTTCTCTTCCCTAACTAAGGAAGAATTATTGAGTGCGTTCAAGAACCTCTCGTCATTAGATATTGACATGGTGGAGGCCGGGCTCTGCCGACACGAACTCGACTGGTTATGGGGAATAAACGTCAGCAGGGCACTCATGGACTTCTATAAGGCCATCTCAGGAAAATTCCTCACACTTAGTGCAGGAAGAGTACAGACACCAACGTTAGTCGAGGTTCTTAATAGGTATATAGAAAGGGAAGCATTCGTACCCGACGTATCATTTAACATTTCAGTGACCGTAAGGATCAATGATAAGAAATACAAATTAGAGAACCTTTTCCCAAGCCCAGTAACTAAAGCGAAGGCTAAGGAACTAGCTCTCAAAATAAAGAACGTGAAGTGTTTGAAAGTACAGAAAGTGGAAAGGTCTATAAGAAGACTGAACCCACCGCCACCATTTAACCTTCCCGACCTACAAATGGAGGCGTCGAGAAACTTCGGAATATCTCCTGCAGAAACATTAAGAATTGCCGAGAATCTATATCTAGAATCCCTAATAAGTTACCCAAGAACTAATTCACAGAAGCTACCTCCCACACTAGATAATAGGCGCATAATAAGATCGTTAAGCAAACTACGAGGCATGTCAGCATTTTGCGAAAAAATTTTAGCTAAGGATAAACTAAGGCCAGCGCAGGGAAAGAGGAAGGATCCAGCACACCCAGCAATTTACCCTACAGGTTATTTGCCAAGAAAAAAGCTTAGAATTAAGGAGTGGAATATCTACGAAATGATTGTGAGAAGGTACCTTGCCGCGTTTTACGATGTTGCCGAGGTTGCATCAATTCGTTATGTATTCTCAGCTGAGTCGCTAGGCAACATAGCGTTCGCTTTAGCAGGGCAAAGAATAGTTAGGCCGGAATGGTTAAGCGTTTACAAGTACGTCAACATTAAGGAATTCAGTGTTCCTAAATTAGAGGAAGGTGACTGTGTTGAGGTAGAGCGCGTAAGTGTTGTCCGAAAGTACTCGAGACCCCCAAGACTTTACACAAAGGCATCACTACTAAGATGGATGGAATCCGTAGGCATAGGAACGGAAGCCACTAGAGCTGAGATAATAGAAACTCTCTTTCAAAGAGGATACTTGAAAGCAACTAGTGCTGGAATAGTAGTCACGGAACTTGGGATCAGGGCTGCATTCATGTTGCTTAAGCTGTTCAAAGAATTAACAGAAGTTAACTTAACACGTAATTTTGAGGAAAAGATAGAGCGTGTCAGGAGAGGGGAGGTAAGTAGGCAAAAAGTAGTAGACGACGCTAAAGAATTTCTAAAACCCAAGCTACTCAAAGTTAAAGAAATGATAGCCTCGAACAACATAGGTGAACTGAGGAAGCTCGCTGAGGAAGGGCATGACATCAAGTGTGTCGTTTGCGGGAGGTATGGACGATACATTGTGGGAGGGTTATCTCTCTGCGAACTTCATTGGCGGGCATACAGGAACATAATGACAAAGTACAAGGTTTGGCGTGAACGAGCCGATTTAAGCTTCGATGGATATATTGCCTCGCTAGAAAGACTTGCATCAGTGGGCAGGTTTTGTAAGGATGTAATAAAGTTACTTGCCGAGAACAGATTTAAGCCCCAAGGTGAGGTAGCCTAATACAGGCACCTTGAATACGTTTCCATTAATACCTACGACCTTACCAAGGATCCAACTATAAGGGATATCACCGTCGGGTAATGGATTGTTATCCCCTTTTATGAAATACAGGTACTCATTACCAGCCTTATCTATCTTCAACACTCTGTGTATGACTAGCTCCCCGCCAGGTCTTTTGTATACTACAATATCACCGACATGAATATCATTAGGTGAGGTTTTAACAACCAGCACTAAGTCACCGGTTTGGAGCAATGGCTCCATGGATTTCCCTTCGACAACGGCGAACATTATGTTTCCAGTTAAGTTAAGGAGGAGCAGGATAAATATCAGGGAAGCCACTATCACTTCAACAATCAGACCAATATTCTTGGGCTTCATCAGATCTGCTCCTCTTCATAAATATCAGACAAGTCAATTTCTATTACTGTTCCGCCGGAACTCTCCTCGTTTTTTCCCTTCTTTCTCCGCCGCCTGCGCTTTGTTTTACCACTAATTACCTCGACCTCACCTTCTGGCCCTACTTTCAACGTTGAGACTTTCCCTCGCCAGGAATACCCACATTTGGGGCACCTGAAGGAACCCATGACCGTGATTGTTATCCTCCCTTCAGCATCAGGTAATGGTGCGACGAGTTGCCATGTTCGCTCAGGTTGCACTTCTGTTCCGCAGCTGGGACACTTAACCATCTTCTTCACCTCAACTACTTTTACCTGACTCAAGTTTTTAGAGTTTCCGCGCGAGGCTCCCGAGCGATTTGGTCAGAACCCAGCCTCTAATCATCGTTCATCGCTTTTAACCTTCATCATTCCTTAACTACCAGTAAGGAATAACAGAGTAAAAACCTTACGTCTTTTAAGTAAGGTGGGCTGGAAGCCTTAAGAGTGGTGGTGGTATGGGCGTAGAGGTACTCTACAATTTATGGTCCTCAATAACGTCGGCCAATGTGAGCGGCGTGGCCCAGTGGCTTGCAGTAATAGGTTTCGCACTGATAGTGATTGTTGCAATAGGGTATGGAATAGCAGGATCCGTCAAGCTCATCAAGATGATCTCATCAATGAAAATAAAGGAGTTCTCGTTGCTATTGCTAGCACTGGGGTTCGCGTTAATAGGGATAGCTGTGGTCTTACCTTAAAAATACCTTTTTACCCGCGAATATGGCTTCACCGCCCAGATAATCCTCGATCCTAAGTAGTTCATTGTATTTAGCTGTTCTTTCTCCGCGTGCGGGAGCGCCTGTCTTTATTAGGCCTGTTTCATACGCAACCACTATATGTGCTATTGTAGTATCTTCGCTTTCACCTGACCTATGACTTATTACTGCCTTGCCTCCGGAGTTCAGTAAGTACCTTATAGTGTCTTCAGCTTCAGTGAATGTGCCCACCTGATTGACCTTTATTATCGCTCCGTCAATGTATCCACTTGCGAAGTATTTCTCCGCTAAATCCTTACGTGTTACTACAATATCGTCTCCTATAATAGTTACTTTCCCGCCTAGCTTTGCCCTTAACTCCTTAAATGGTTCGGGGTCGTCCTCAGCAAACGGGTCCTCTATAAGGACTAACGGGTACTCATTGACTAATGACATGTAGTAATCAATTAGTTCTGTGCTACTGAGTTCTTTTCCATCTATCTCGTAGACCTGGTTTCCCTCATAGAAGTGTGACGCTGCAGCATCCATAGCCAGTAATATCTCATTGCCTGGAGTATATCCAGCTCTCTTGATAGCCTCTAGAAGGGCATCCAGCGCATCTCTCGTAAGCTCTAGAGGAGGTGCGAATCCACCTTCATCACCAACATTAATTGCGGATGGACCGTACTTCTCCTTCAGGTACGACTTTAGTGACTTATACACTTCAACAGCTACGCGTATGGCGTCACTAAACGTGTCAGCACCAGCCGGAACTATCATGAATTCCTGAATGCTTAACTTATTGCCTGCGTGAGCACCGCCATTAATAACGTTCATTAGAGGTACGGGCAGTGTTCTGGCCCTCCTTCCTCCCAGAAACTCAAAGAGCGGTACTCCAGCAGTGTCGGCGGCTGCCTTTACGACTGCTAGTGAAGTCGCTACGCATGCGTTACCTCCGAGCCTCGATTTGTTGGGTGTCCCGTCAACCTCAATTATCTTGCGGTCAACTTCCCTGAAGTCTGAGGCGTCCATTCCGAGGATTGCTGACGCTATGTACTTATTAATTGATTCTACGGCCTTAGAGACACCCATTCCTCCATAAGCTTTTCCTCCATCTCTCAGGTCTATAGCCTCGAGCTTACCCTTAGAAGCGCCAGCTGGTGCTATGGCTCTACCGTAACCTCCCCCCTCCGTAATCACGAGAGCCTCTACAGTGGGGTTGCCGCGAGAATCAAGTACCTGCAGTCCTTTCACATGCACGATGTCATATTCCATTTACTTTCACCGTTGTTTAGGTGTTGGCTTAGTTATTAATTATGCTTCATTACGTCGCTTCAAGCCCTAGTAAGGGATTACGTCTTGTTGAGTTGTAGGCTTTTTAAGCATAACATAGACCGAGACCTTAAACGTGGTGTGGAGTATGGTCGTCACTATTGATCAAATTGAAAAGTTCATGGGTCAAAACGTAAAAGATGAATATGGCAGGATTATGGGTAAGATCCTCACCGCGTTTACTGACGTATCAGGCAATGTCGAAAACATTGAGATCGCCTTAAATGATTTCAGCCTAGAGAGGATAAGCTCTGACAGGATCAAGCTCACCCCTGATGGAGTCATAGTTCTGGCGGAGTGGAAAGTTAAGGCAATAACCACAGAGAATAAGCTTGACAGAGTAAGGAAGAGGATCCGAGCCGTTGAGGAACTTTACAGAAAGGGAAGTATACCTGGCCATGCTTACGAGGAGATAAAGACGAAGCTAGAGGCCCAGTTTAAGAGCGTTAAAGACGAGGTTCGGAAGGTAAAGGACCTACTCAGGAGGAGGGCTAATGACTTAGAGGACCAGATAATTAGGCTAGAGAAGGACATCTCAAACCTAATGGTGCTCTACATGAGCAATGAAGTGAGTGAATCAGCATACAAAGCGGCCATAGACTACCTGAGAGACGCGAAAGCCAGGAACGCGGAGGAAAAGAAAGACGTTGAGAAGCACTTAGACATAATAACTAAGCTTGAGTCAGAAGCGACCAGCGCACACAGGCCCGCATCGATCCACGCGCCTGTCAAGGAATCCGGCGAGCCTGAGGTTCAGCATGAAGGACCGATACAGGTTCAGATAATTGAGGCATAAACAAACCACCAATAAAACCCAACAGGTGAGGGGAGGGTTGGAAGGTGAGTTTTACAATAGGTGAGAAGGGGGGCGGGCTGAGGAGGCTGCTCTTCCTTATTGGATGGGGAGCTAGAAGCAAGAACGACGCCAGAAGCAAAAGAAATGTGATAGCCGGGCTTATATCTAGCATTGAAGTAGTGAAGTCCGACCTCGAGGAAAGCATAACTAGACTCAAAAAGAGGCACGGTCACCTAGTAAAGCAAGCGATATCGTCCATGCTAAGGAAGGAGAATGACCGGGCTCTCATATATGCTAATGAAGCAATACAGGTCAAGCGCGTGGTGAAAAAGCTCCTCGTGGCTGAAAAGGTACTAGAGCAGGTTAAGCTAAGACTGGAAACCATAGAGAACATAAGTAACCTACCTGGATCAATGGTTGAGGCAGTTAACCTACTCATGGCTGCTAAGGACTACGTGCAGGGAGTCATGCCAAATATGGCATACAGTCTCGAGAACTTAATATCTAAGGCTAAGACAGTAGTTGCCGAAACCACAGATGCTGTCGACATAAACGCCGAGGCAGCCATAGAGTACACACCCGAAGCGAAGAAGCTCCTGGAAGATATTGAGAGAGTGGCGGAAGAGACTGTAAGGAATCAATTACCTGAGATCCCGCTGGGGTTAATGACGCCTGGGCAGGGCAAGGGCTTGGAGATCAGGATCAAAGAGAACGCTATGAAAGTGAAAACAACGCCGAAGGTGGGTGTCAGGAAACCTAAGCCAGATGAAATAGATAGAGCTGTGCTAGAATACATACTCATGCATGGAGGTTTCATTGACATCGGTGACCTAGCAGTTAAGCTGGGTGTTGAGAAGCGAGATATAATGTCATCTCTCCATAGGTTAAAGGAACAGAACAAAATAACATTCTAAGCGGCGGGCTAAGAGGGTGGGGGCAATGAGTAGCAACGCCTTGCCTTACTTAGAGGATATGGCCCGCCGCTATGCAATCCAGGCTGTAATGCATGATAAGGAAGGGAACTTCGGTGAGGCAGTTAAGTACTACAAGAACGCCATAAGAGTCCTCACGAAAATAATACAGCTATATCCCGACAACGGCTTAAACACCATATATAAGGACTGGATAAGGCAATACAAGAAAAGGATAAGGGACTTAGAGAGCCTACGCACCACATTAGTCCCAGTAGGAGGTCCCAAACCGCTTGGAGGCGATGATGAAGATGTGGATGACCTAGTACTCAAGGAAAAACCTGAAGTAACATTTAATGACATAGCCGATCTTGAACATGCCAAGAGAGCGATAAAGGAAGCAATAATATTTCCTACTAAGAGACCGGATCTCTTTCCGCCGCAACTTGGGTGGCCTAGAGGGATACTGCTTTTTGGCCCACCTGGTTGTGGTAAGACACTACTAGCTGCTGCTGTAGCAAACGAGATAGACGGGGTGTTCATTCAAATTGATGCAGCATCTATAATGTCGAAGTGGTTGGGTGAAGCTGAAGGTAAGGTAGCTAAGCTATTTAAGAAGGCTAGAGAATTATCGGTTCAAGGAAAACCTGTTATAATATTCATAGATGAGGTGGACTCGCTCCTAGGAACATTCAACACTGAGGTGGGTGGGGAGGTTAGGGTTAGAAATCAATTTCTGCAGGAGATGGATGGCTTACTAAGCAAGTCAAAGAAGATGTTCATATATGTTATCGCAGCGACAAATAAACCATGGAAACTCGACAAAGCCTTCATTAGAAGGTTCCAAAGACGGATATACGTTCCGCCACCTAATAGGGAAGCTAGGGTTCAGCTACTGCGATTACTCACTAAAAACATAAAGCTAGCACCTGATGTTGACTTTGAGTTGTTGGCCGATACATTGAAAGGATACTCCGGGAGCGACATAAGAGATGTAGTAATGGCGGCGCATCTGAGGGTAATAACAGAGTTGTTTGAGAAAAATGAAGGGAAAGGAGACCCGAGGCCCGTTACGCTAGAAGACTTCAAAGTAGCTCTTGAGAGCATAAAACCAAGCATTAACAGAGACCTCATTAAGGTATACGAAGCATGGTATGAGAAGTTTAAGGCTGAATGAGCCCCCACCTATAGAAACACAATAGACAAACCTTCAGTAATTCTCTTTCTGACTCTAGTCTTAAGATATTACTTGGGCTAAGTGTTTAAACTATGAAACTAGAAATTAGAGAAAGCGAGGTACTGGGTTTAAATGCTCCTCTAGTGTTTGGCATGCTTTAGTATTCTATTTAGTAATTGATCTTCTGTTGGTGGGCCTACGAACTCGACAGATCTGTTTATAGCGACAGTAGGCACAGTCATTACGTTATACATGTCGGCAATGTCAGGATTCTCGTAAGCCTCTATGGTCTTACTTATTATGGATTTCTTACCGTTGCGATATGATTCATATGCGAACATATTTGATAGCAAGGATGCGTATGGGCAGTATGGGCAGGTTGGGGTTACTACGACATCGATCACTGTCTTCTTAGAGATCTGTGAAATCGCTGACTTTGTGCGTTCACTAAGCCCTGAATCCCCGGTTCCTACTCTAATAATTGTTTCAATGAATCCCCTAATCTCTTCGCCTGCTGGCATACCTATGTACTTTATGTAACCGTCTAATAACACTACCGTTGGTACCCGGTCGATACCATACTTTACAAAGAATTCTTTCTTATCCTTACTGTACTTTACGACTTCATGTGTTATTAGAGGTCTTCCATTCCTTTGCGGACTTGCCTTAACCACTAGCTCTATTAAGTTGACGGTGTTACCACAGTATCTGCAGTTCTCAGCAGTGAATGTTATTATTTTAACAGGATTACGGATTTCTCTAAGTACACTTTTTAATTCCTCAATATCTGAGTTACTTAATGGTATCTCGAACATGCTGTCTATGTTATACACTTCTGTTCACCTTAAGGACTTATACCTGCTGGAGTTATAAATATTAAGTTTAGATTAACCAAAAATTATTTAATTGATCACTTATCAAAGACACTTAACGAGAAAGTGAAACTATGAAATTAGTTATCCTAGCCCACCACCTCTCTATGGAGGTATCTACTACCATGTATGCTGCTCTGCTGTTGTAATAAGGCGGACCAAGCCTACTAAAGAGAGTAATGACTTTACCTCCATGATTAAGCTTAAAGCCTCGGTCAACAGCCTCATGTCCTCGAATCACAACATTAAATCTGAATGTGTGTAAGAACCACTCAGTAACGGGCCTGCCAAATAAGTATCCAACTCCTCTAGGGGATGGAATTCTGTAATGACTTGACTCTATGGGATCATTCCAGAGGATTTCAGTCATAATTTCAAAGTATTCGCTCTGTGATTTACCCATGAAGTACTCTACTAAGCTAACTTCCTTCTTGAAAGTCTGGGTGGGTAGACCGCCATGAAGTGCCACAAACTGATTTCTAACTACAAGCACTAAGGGTAGCTTGTTAAAAACCTCGAGGGACTTATCATAGATTTCCAGACCTCTAATGTACCCATACCTTGACCGTAAAATACTGGGGTAATCATGAGGGTATGGTTTGAGATTTTCAGGAGGTTCATGATTACCTCTAAGTAATATAACATTCTCAGGAAATTCTCTTTTAAGTAGCAATACCGTCAGGAGAGTTTCTACTTGATACTCGCCGCGGTCAACATAGTCCCCAAGGAAAACTAGGGTAAGCTCTCCTTTAGCAAGCCTTTCATGAGAAGTTCTTGAGAGTATTGTTCTTAACGTATCTAAATCTCCATGAAGGTCTCCAATAATTAAGAAAGGTGTAACAGGTTGTGACTCAGCGATCCATCGATCAATTCGGTTCTTTTGCTTTTCTTTAAGTATTGTCAGTATTTCCTCTAGGAACTTCATAATGGAGCTGTGATCCATTGATATTTCTTCAGCCTTCTTGACAACCCAGTCAAGGCTTCTCAAGACTCCCGTCCTCTGCACGATCGTTCTACGTAAACAATACGTCAATAATTAAAACATTAGGTTTTTACTAATGTAAGAGATCTGACATTTAAGAGTGAATAAGATTAGTTTGCCTTGAGTATTGCGGAGAGCGTGACATTGGGAAATGAGTGGCGGGAACTTAAGAAAGATGGACTTGACTTCATTTATGAGTAGCATGGAGGAAATAGTTAGTAGTGATTTATTAGCTGCAGTATTTGCTATGGCGGATGAAGAATGCGCTAGAAAGATCATATTACACTTCAGGATTTCCGGATGTAAACCCCTTAGCGAAGCTAATCTACTCATAATGTATGCTCCCTATGCTGATATAGCGGAGCCATTACGCCTTGAGATAAAGATCAACCCCGATAATGTATTAGTATGTGAGTTCATGAATAGTCAGTACAGTAAGTTGGTAGAGCTAGGGGCTCAGGTAGCCATAAGTAAGAATGGTGTATACGTTGCGTTCAAAGTACCAGGAAGGGGAAATATAGTGAGATTTATTCGTGAAACCCTAGATAAGGTTTGCAATATTTTTAGCAGGAATGGAAGTAACGAGAAACCCAACTTAACTTACAACGGCTTTACGTTGGTGAATGAGAATGGGTAAGTTATACCTAATAGGGCTAGGGTTAAGTCCTGACCTTATCACACTAAGGGGACTTAGAAAGATCAAAGATGTGCGTAAGGTGTACCTGGATATCTATACGAGTTCCTTTCCCGAACCTCTTGACGAAATTAAGAGGATTATCGGACGCAACGACATAATACTAGCTAATCGGAGCATGCTCGAGGAGAGAAGTTCCGAAATTATAGGGGAGCTTGAGCACGGAGATGTTGCGTTACTTGTTACAGGGAATCCTCTGCTAGCGACTACCCATGTATCCTTACTCATTGAAGCAAGGAATAAGGGACATAGCTTTGAAGTAGTACCTGCACCAGGGATTATACCCAATGCCCTATTGCTTGCTGGCTTAATGATATATAAGATCGGCAAGCCAGTCACACTAACGTATCCTCGGAACGGCATTATTTCAGAGTACCCGTACGACGTCATTAAAGATAACGATTCACGAAACCTTCATACTATATTACTACTTGAGATGGACATGGAGAGGGGCATAATGATGACCATACCAGAGGCCGTAAAGTTACTATTTAGATTAGAGAGCATTAAGAGAGAAAGTGTTATTAACGGTGACCGTAAGGCAGTAGCTGTTTCCGCGCTAGGCTCCCACAAACAGCGCATATGTCCACGCAAACTTAAGGAACTCCTTGACTATGAGGGTGAGGGTCCGCACACATTAATATTAGTATCCCCTAAGCCTCACTTTATGGAGGAGGAGGCACTCGCGGTGATAGGGAATGAATTCTGCAGAGAACCTTGAAGAGACGCTTGCATCTAGAGTCAGGATGTATTTAGAGATGGTTTCTAAGGCTCTCGAACAACTGAGTAGCGATTTGCTGGAACGTAATCCGAAAGCCTTGGAGGTTCTGAACTTAGCTAAGTTATACCGTGATGACGCTAGGTACTACTTAAGCGCCGGAGACCTATCCACGGCATTAGCATGCGTATCTTATGCCGAGGGATTGCTTGACGCTCTAAGGATTATGGGGTTAGTGAATATTTCATGGAGGCGAGAGAGACCTAAAAAGGTACTGGTTGCCGGCACTTTCGATATAATACACGCTGGACACATACGCTTCTTAAGAGAGGCATGGAAACTTGGACTAGTCTACGCAGTGGTTGCTAGGGACAAAAACGTTCAAAGGTTCAAGGGAAGGCTTCCAATAATGCCTGAGAACATGCGGTTAGAGGTGGTATCATCCATAAAGTACGTATATAAGGCCCTTCTAGGCGATGATGCCGATCTGCTTAAGCCCGTAGAGCGTGTAAGGCCTGATATAATACTCTTAGGTCCTGACCAGCCCATGGATGAGGAGTTTTTGAAGAAAGAGCTTGAGCGAAGAGGCATAAAGGCCGAGATCAGGAGGATGCCTAGGAGAGAGGGTCCAGAGATCGCGTCAAGTACCTCAATAATAAAGGAGATTTTGAGAAGGTACTGTAATACTGAAGTGGGACCTAAGAAGTAACGAGTATTAGCCGGCGTGCATCAGAGGTATAAAATTTACCTCTTCCTTCTGCCAGTCCTTCTAGCGGCGATGTGGCCTACCTTCCTACCGGGTGGAGCGTTCCTTGACACTGTGGATGGTATTGACACACTTTGGTGTGAGCCGCCGCCGAATTTGTGGCTGACGGCGTTCATGGCAACTCCACGCACTCTAGGCCAGATGTGTGCCTTGGGCCTCCACTTATAGTGCGCTAGCCCGGCTTTTAGCAGAGGCTTCTCAGTGCGTCCAGCGCCTGCAGGGACACCTATAGTAGCCCTAGCTGTGCTGAGTATGTTCTTCTGTCTCCCGCTAGGTAGCTGAACTATTGTATATCTTCCGGACCTACCTAAGATTATGGCGTAGCTACCTGATTGCCTCGCTAGTTTGCCGCCATCTCCTGGCCTTAACTCTATGTTGTATACCTTTGTGCCTTCAGGGATCTTACCTAAAGGAAGGGTGTTTCCTATGGCTATCGGCGCGTCTGGCCCGATGGCTACTTTCTGACCTACATACATACCCTCTGCTGCCGGTACGTAATACTCTGTACCGTCCTCTAGCTCTATGTGGGCTAGAGGTACCCACCTGCCGGGGTCGTGAACTAACTCAGTTATGACACCCGTTAACGTGACGTCGCTTAGTGATGGATACTTAGCTGGTGCTACCCTTAAGTGCCCCCTGTTCCTGAACTGTTGACCCCCACGGCCAGCCCTTTGTTGCCTTATCCTCTTACCCATGGGTCACACCTCCCATCATGATCAGATTATGCCTAGGCGAGTTGCCACCTCGCTGGCCTTGTATTCTGGAGCGAGCCTGACGTAGGCTTTCTTTTCACCCTTAGGAGTGATTAGCGTGCGGACCTTTTCAACCTTAACATCGAAGAGTTCCTCGACCGCCCTCTTAACTTCATGTTTAGTTGCCTTTAAGTCAACTATGAAAGTTAAGGTATTGGTGGTCTCAATATAACTTAAGGCTTTTTCAGTAGCCACAATCCTCTTTATTACGGTAGCTGGATCCCTCATGTTGAAATCACCTCAAACTTTTCTCCTATCTTTGATAAGGCTGAAAGGCTATACACTGTCAACCTACCTGGAACACCGCCGGGTGCGAGGTGTAACACGCTTATGTTGTCGACAGAGATCACGTCCACGCCGGGCAGGTTCCTGAAGGCTTTTACTGCAGGGACATCGTGACTCGACACAACTATAAGCAGGGATTTGGGAACCTTATATCTCCTTCCTCTCATCTTTCCTTTCCCGCTCCTTACCCGCTTCCTTGTAGCGGCTCTTTCAACATCTTCCCAAAGACCTATGTTCTGTAGCGCTTTCTTAGCTTCAGCAGTGCTACTCACGCTCTCTAGGTCGTCCACAACAATCACGGGTAGGGTTTCCATACTGAACTTATGGCCTCTTGCCCTGACTAGCTCCTCTCTGGATGTTGCGGCAATTGCTGAAGCTATCGCTCTAATACGTTCCTTCTTATTTATCTCCTCACGAAGCACCTTCTCAACCCTTGGTGGATGAGCGAGCCTTCCGCCACGAGTCATTGGAGCTATTACGGCACGTCCATTATCAAGCCTCGGAACTCTTGCAACGCTGTGGTGAATACCCCATGACTCACCAGCCCTCCTCATGCCAGCTAGGGGGTCTCTACCTTTAGGCTGGAGCCGCGCCGTGTGGGCAGAATGGAATGCCCTCCTTATTAGGTCCTTCCTCACTGGTAGGCTAAAGACCAAAGGTAGCTCGACTTCCTTAACTGGAGTTCCATCTAGTCCGTAGACAGGTACTCGTTTCCCTAAGCCTTTCCTTAATCCGAGCCACACTATCCTGTACGCCATCACTCACCACCCGGCTCAGATTTTGCTTTCTAAGCTTACGTAAATTACCTTAAGTGCCTGCTCAGGAACCCATTTAGGCGGCCTTACGGGCCATCGCAGTACAAGCGGGCGTTTAGGTGTTCCCTGCACGCTCCCCCTAACAACGATGTAGTCTGTCCTTAAGAGGCCATAATGTGGGAATGCGCTTACTGGCGTAAACTCGCGTAAGATCTTTTCCGCCTCCTCGGCAGTCTTATCGCTTACTATTCTCATAGCTATGATCCTTTTATTGTATTCCGTCCTTCTATGCATGCCCATTTGACCAGCCTGTGGCACAGGGCTGATCGCGCCAATGCCTGGGCTCCTGGCACCTATTCTTCTTGATCCTTTCCTTTGTTTGTTCCATTTCGGTAGCTCCTTGACGCCGAACCTTTTTACTACGCCTTGGAATCCTTTACCCTTAGTCACCCCTATTACGTCTATGAATTGGCCTTCACGGAATACGTCTGAAATCTTCAAGGCCTTTCCAAGAATGTTTAACGCGTACCGTACCTGATTTTCTATGTTTCCTCCACCCACCTTAACCTCCACGATATCGGGAATCTTCTTGCTGAGGCCTCCAGTTAACCGTGGTTGCGATGCTAGAATTAAGGAAACCCTAGCAATGTAGTCCTTATTGTTCTCTAGCTTCTTACGTGCCTTCTCAGCGTTCTCTTCACTTACCTTCAGTGACTTTATTCTTCGCTTTATCTGGAGCTCCTCGGGGGGCTGTGTCCAGACTTCTGTAAGTGTCCTCAGTCCGCCAACGGTTGCTTCGTAGAATCTTGCCGCAACAGGAAGCATCGGGGGCGTCTCGATCACGGTTACTGGAACGAATATTTCCTTTCCATATGTTGGTGTTCCAGGCCTATCGTCAATCATTATTATGTGGGTCATCCCAACCTTGTAACCTAAGAACCCTAGGGGTCTGGGCTCATCAAAGTTCACTTCCGGCCAAGTCTTCACTCTAGGCACAAACTTGGATGCCCTCTTTCTAGGTCTTACCCCTAGGCTACCCCTACGTGGCGCTGAGTGCTTCCGTCGTGCCATACCTCCACACCACTACCTCCAAGTGTCTGCTATCTGGCTTTAAATCCTTAGCTTATAATGCTTTTTGTAAGGTTGTGTCAGCCTATGTCCCCACATCACCCATCAGAACTCGGCAAACACATCATTCACTTTCACACTTACCTTAATAAGGCGGGTAATAAGCTATGACAGGAGGTAGTAAGGGTATGGGTGGTCGCCAGAAAACAACGCTCTTCATGGGTGTTGGTGGAATAAAGGAAGAAAAGAAGAAGGAACAGGAGAAAGGGAGGCAGAGAGGTAGGGGTAAGAGAAGGAAGAGGTAAGCCATCACTAAGGTTTTTACGCATTTAAACTAGCAAGCTGGCGAGGTAATATTAGACAAGTGCTGGAGTTGAGTTGAGTTGAAAGCTTTTGTATGGCCTCCTCGGAAGCACCCAGTACATGTGGTAGTGGTTATACCTGCATCCAACCTATCAATACTGCCTACGCTTCGAGAGAAGACGGAATTCGCGGGCGAACTCGGACGTATCTTAGCGATGTATAAGGTCAATGACGTTATAATATACGATGATGAGTTCGCCGGAGAAGGTGATGCTGACCTCTTAGCAACCTTGTTAAGCTACCTGCAGGTTCCACCCTACCTTCGAAAAAGGATAGTCCCGATAACACCTGAATTAAGGTATGCAGGGCTTCTGCACCCACTTAACATAGTTACTCACAATCCTGCAAACAAAGCACCTGCTCGTGGTGACCTTAGGGAGGGAGTCGTGGTAGTCTCATGGGGTACAACAGCTAAGACATTTGTGGGGTCAAAGAACCTTTGCTTTACCGAATCGTCTCGGGAACTTAAGCCGAGAGAACGGATCCTAGTTAGAATTGAACGCGCCAAGCCCATGAAGTGTCGTGAAGTAAGGCCGGAAGAGATAGATGAATACGTAGGTTATAGGGTATTGAGAGCAGGAGACGACATAGTGAACGCGATCAAGTATTTCAAGGGCACAATCGTTTTAACGTCTAAGCAGGGTGAAAGTTTTTCCAAGCGAGGACTAAGGAAATCCCTGCTGAGTGAGGCACTGCGGAGTGAAGGGCTGGTCCTACTCTTTGGTAATAACAAGTTGGACTTCGATGAAATCCTTGGCAGGGAAAGGTTTTCAGCCCTTGAACCGGTATGGAGAGTGAACTTTATCCCAGGGCAAGGAGTGCTCTCAGTACGAACTATTGAAGCTCTACACGCCGTTCTGGCTCAGATAAACACGGAGTTATGGTCTAAGAAATAACCTTAAGTGTTGGCAGGATGAGAGAGGAAAACTAATAAAGCTCGCAAAGTAAAGACGGGTTGGTGCGTAGAGTGGCGCTCGACATCGAGGTACCGCCGGAGTGGAGGAAGTTTAGGTACAGAGGAAAGACTCTCGAGGAACTACTGAACATGCCTATGGATCGGTTACTGGAATTACTGCCTTCGAGGGCAAGGAGATCACTACTCAGGGAATCCTCCCCTGAGATACAGCAGAGAAGGATGGAGATGGGTATTAAGGATTCCCCTAGGCTAAAGTTGCTTAGGAAGGTCATGGAGGCTAGGGAACTACTGAAGCAAGGCAAGAAAGTTCGCATAAGGACACATGTTAGGGACATGATAATACTGCCGGTAATGGTCGGACTCACAATTGAAGTGTATAATGGTAAAGAATTCATACCAGTGAGAATAACGCCTGAAATGATAGGACATTATCTAGGGGAGTTCGCGCCAACAACCAAGATAGTGCAGCATGGAGAGCCGGGCCTGAAGGCAACTAGGTCAACACTGTTCGTTGCAATGAAGTAAGCATAAGCATCTCTTGCATTTAATCAACATATTTCTTCAGGCTTTTTACGAGTCTGCCAACGTCCCTCTCGAAAAGGATTAAACAGATTTCCCTACCACTTCTTAGCTTTATTAGTACCTCTGATACGTTTCCGCTAACCTCCTCGGGGAATAAGCCAGCAAGATCTCTCCGTGTCCTTCTCAGGGGGTACTTACGGATGTTGAGGACGTCACTTGCATGGACCTCCAGTTCCGTGATGCCTTTGCTTGATAAGAGAGTATGTAGCTCCCTTATTGAGAGTTGTCCCTTTATCTTAACAAGTCTGTTACTTATGTCTGGATAGATTATGATGCGTACATTCCTTGGGGATGTTACAATCTTGCACTTATGAAAAAATCTGTCTCTACGTACGTATGCTGGCTTGATTACTGGCATCGTGTTTAACCTTTGACAACCCCGATCGGTTTGAGCCTAGCGACTAGCGCTGCTATTTTTACTTGATGAGTTACCATCGCTACCCTGTCTACGTCCTTGTATGCACCAGGCGCCTCCTCGCTTATTACTCTCCTCGTTGCTGCGTGGAGGTATATGCCTTGCTTAGCTAGGCTGGAGGTAACCTCTTGAGGTCTGTACGTTCTTATTGCTGCGTGTCTCGACATCCACCTGCCAGCTCCGTGCGCTGCTGAGTAGAACGTGCGTTTCCCTTCAGGTACTCCCACCATAACGTAGCTAGCTGTCCCCATGGAACCCGGTATCAGTACCACCTGTCCTATTGACTTATGGTCCTTCGGTATCTCTGGGTGGCCCGGCGGGAACGCCCTTGTTGCTCCTTTCCTGTGGACCACGAGTTTCATTCTCTTTCCGTCCACTTCATGTTCTTCGAGCTTAGCGATGTTGTGTGCTAGGTCATATATTATCTTCAACCCTAGTTTGTCCGGGTCAGTGTGGAATACCTTACCGAAGGACTCGCGGACCCAATGTGTTATTATTTGCCTGTTGGCAAAAGCAAAGTTTGCTGCTGCGCCCATGGCCTTGAAGTAATCTTGCCCCTCCTTACTGTTGAAGGGGACTGAAGCAAGTTCCCTGTCCGGGGGCCTTATTCCGTACTTGCGCATTGCTCTTTCCATAATTATTAGGTAGTCGCTGGCTACCTGATGTCCAAGACCTCTTGACCCTGTGTGAACCATTACGGTGACTTGCCCCTCCTCGTGAATCCCTAGTACCTTAGCTATGGCGGGATTGTAGATCTTATCTACTACCTGGATTTCCAGGAAGTGGTTCCCAGCACCTAATGTGCCTAGCTGGGGAGCACCTCTTCTCTTAGCAGTGTTACTTACCTTGCTTGCGTCAGCCCAAGGTATCCGACCTTGAGCCTCTATATGCTCGGTATCGTCGGCCCAGCCAAAACCGTTTCTTACAGCCCACCGGGCTCCCTCATTAAGAACCTTATCGAGTTCGCTGAAGCTTAACCTAAGTTTTCCTGTGCTTCCAACACCGGATGGTACGTTCCTGAAGATTGTGTCGACGAGTTCCTTTAGCTTCGGCTTTACGTCGTCGACTCTTAACTCGGTTGAAAGTAGCCTAACACCGCAGTTTATGTCGTAACCAACTCCTCCCGGCGAGATCACGCCTCCGTCAGCCTTCATGGCGGCGACGCCACCTATTGGGAAGCCGTAGCCCTGGTGGCCATCGGGCATCACGTAAGTTGCTAAGACAACGCCGTCAAGACACGCTATGTTAGCTGCTTGAACTAACGTTAAGTCAGTCTTCATTTTACCTAGCAGGTACTCATCAGCGAATATTATTGCCGGTACCTTCATACAGGACTTGGTTCCCTTCGGTATTTCCCACGTGTACTTATCTACCCTTCGCAGTGGGATGTTATGACTCATAACTGCACACCTACGCTTAACTACCATTAAGCGGTTTTAAGAGTTCCATAGTCTACGCACGCGTGGGTAAAACTTATGAACTTATAAGCCCCACCTAAAAAGGTCTTAGGCAGTAGGGATGGTGAGACGATGCCAGTGTGGCACTACTCCATGAAGGTGAAGAAGGAGGATGAAGATCGCGTAGCTAAGGCCATGGTTTGGGATGCGCCGATTTCACTTAAGGAGACCTACGAGATATTTAAGATAATCCGGGGCATGAAGCTAAAGGAAGCCGAGAAATTGCTTGAGGACGTCATAGCGCTTAGAATCCCTATTCCTTATGTTAGATATAAACTACAGATTGCCCATAAGCGGGGACTACCTCAGAGATTCCCACGGTGGAAAACACCAATAGGTAGGTATCCTGTTAAAGCCGCTAAAACTGTTCTCAAATTACTGAAAAACGTTGAGAATAATGCAGAGCAAAAGCAGCTAGATATTGATAGGCTAGTCATAATTCACGCAGCTGTCCATAAGGGTAGGTACCTTAAAAGGTGGATACCTCGCGCCTTCGGTCGTGCAACCCCGAAGGTTGGGACCATGGTTAACATGGAGGTAATAGTTAAGGAGGTGTAAAGTGAATGGTTGACATAAAGTCACATTTCATAGGCTTGAATATTCTTCGAATAAAGATTGACGAGTATCTGGCAAAGAACTTCATGAGGGCAGGGTACTCTAAGGTGGAGCTGATTAAGACACCTCTTGGAACTAGGGTAATTATATATGCTGACAGGCCTGCCCTGATAATAGGTAGGAGAGGTCAAACCATAAGGAGATTAACGGAGATTCTAGAGAAGTACTTCAAGTTAGAGAATCCGCAAATAACAGTGACCCAGGTTGAGAACCCAGATCTTGACGCTAGGATCGTAGCAACTCGCCTCGCATTAGCCATAGAGAGAGGTTATCACTTCAGGAGGGCGGCATTCGTTGCCCTTAGAAGAGTTCTTGGTGCGGGTGCCGTTGGTGTGGAGATCGTAATCAGTGGTAAGTTAACCTCGGAGAGGGCTAGGTACGAGAAAATACGTGCCGGTAAGGTCTACAAGACCGGACACCACATCGAGCACCTCACCGATAGGGCAGTCATACACTTACTACGGAAACCAGGTATCTACGGTATAGAGGTCTTAATAGTAAAGCCGGGTGAGCCGGACGATATAGTTAGGATTAAGGAAGCAAGTGAGGAGAGCGTAGGTGGTGAAGCGGCATGACTTTGAAGCCCGATGAAATAAGGAGGATGAGTCCAGAGGAGAGGATGCGTAAGTTAAGGGAGCTTAGGACGGAGCTGATAAAGCTAAGGACGCAAGCGTACCTCGGGACACTAACAAATGTCGGGAGAATAAAGCAGGTTCGTAAGGACATTGCAAGGATACTCACGATAATGCAGGAAGAGGAACTGAAATCAACTCAGAGCAAGAAGGGTAGTAAATCTTGAGGAGAAGCAAGAAGAATATTGTATGTCATGAATTGATAGGGTTGGAAGTAATGGTGAAGGACCATACGAGCAAATCCTACGTTGGCATGAAGGGGGAGGTTATCGACGAGACTATGAACACTTTAGTCATCATGGACAGCAAGGGTAACAGGAAAGTCGTGCCTAAAATGGGTGGGGTATTCCTTTTTAAACTCGGTGACCATCACACTGTAGAGGTCAAGGGTGACCGGATAATGGGTAGGCCTGAAGACAGGTTGAAAAGGTATGGGAGTGTGATGTGAGTATGTCAAGCAGGGTTAGGAATGTAGGAATAAAGTACGAGGGGTTGAATCCGCCGGAGAAGGAGTGCGACGATCCACTATGCCCGTGGCACGGGCATCTAAAGGTGCGTGGAGGGTTACTTGTCGGTAAGGTACTTAAGGCTAGGATGAGGCGAACCGTTGTTATTGAGAGGGAGTACCTCGTTTACATAAAGAAGTACATGAGGTATGAACGAAGGAGGTCACGTATTCACGCTCATCTCCCGCCATGCATTGACGCTAAACCCGGAGACGTCGTGTTGATCGGTGAGACACGCCCGTTAGCGAAGTCAGTGTCTTGGGTAGTGCTAGGTGTGCTTAAGAGGGGGGTGAGTTAAGGTGCCGGAGAAGAAGGGTGGTGCTGCGTATAGCAGGGTTCGCAGGGTCCCCGGAATAGTTGTTGGCACGAGACTTAAAGTAACCGACAATAGCGGCGCTAAGGAAGCTATGGTAATAGGCGTTCCGGGCCTTAAGACTAGGTTAAGGAGACTTCCCTTCGCCACGGTGGGCGATATGGTCGTGGTGACGATAAAGAAGGGAAATGCTGACTTGGTTGGACAGGTTATGAATGCCATAATTGTGAGGCAGAAAAAGCCCTTCAGGAGGCCTAACGGCGTGTGGGTTGCTTTCGAGGACAACGCGTGTGTCATAGTGTCGCCGGAAGGGGCACCTAAGGGCACTGAAATAAGAGGACCGATAGCTAAGGAAGCCGCTGAACGATGGGCTAGGCTATCAACGATAGCGTCAATGGTTGTTTGAGGTGGGGGAGTAGTGATGGTGCCAAAGTCGAAAAAACCTGGAAAGCAACGCCTTGCACAGATTAATGCCCCTCTCCATATTAGGAGGAAGTTCATGACCGCAAAGTTAGTACGGGAACTCCGAGAGAAACTTGGTATAAAGAGATTACCTGTTCGTAAGGGCGATGTTGTACGGGTAGTGAGGGGAGAGTGGACAGGACACGAGGGTAAGGTTGTGGCTGTCGACTACAAAAAGATAGCACTGCACATTGACGGAGTAACAATAAAGAAGGCTGACGGAACCCCCGTTTATTACCCGATACATCCCTCAAACGTGATGATAGTTAAACTTGACCTCAGCGATAAGTTCAGGAAGAAGATCATTGAGAGGCGTAAGGGGAGACCGGAGGTGATTGCCGAGGAAGTAACCGAGAAAGAAGCTGAGGAACCTAAGGAGAAGGTCGGAGAGGACCTCGAGGTTAAAAGGGAGGAAAGTACACCTCAAGGAGGTGAGTGAGTGTGGCGCGAATGGGATCAAGAAGG
>Ga0256842_1000142_pt1 | contig 60007 bp, 49 predicted proteins | sample 4559240metaG_FD_185973 | JGI IMG/M metagenome (GOLD analysis project Ga0256842, IMG submission 185973) | Hydrothermal vent microbial communities from Guaymas Basin, Mexico - 4559-240 | ecosystem: Environmental > Aquatic > Marine > Hydrothermal vents | place: Mexico: Guaymas Basin | collected... | reverse complement strand
TGGATGTATATTGGTTCTTTAATTCTTATTCTATCATCTTTTCAAGTATTTATTTCTACTTCAATACCTGTTATTAATAAAGTTTTTGGCACCAATATAGCTCCTCCTGTAGAAGTTGTTGCCTATTATAATAAATGGCAACTACCTTTTGCTATTTTAATTGTCATATTTATTTCAGTTTCGTTGGTGCTTAAGTACGGGAAAAACGATTTTACCTCATTTATGAAAAGGTATGGTCTAATATTAATTGTAGCAAATTTAATTTTCATTCCTGAAATATACCTTTTCCAAATAAATAATTTGGCTTTCTTAGTTTTTCTACTTACCATTAATCTAGCAATTGTTAGCTCATTAGATTATTTAATAAGAAATAAGTTTAATTTACATAACCTAAGCAATAGTCTATCTCATTTCGGTTTTGCTTTATTCTTACTGGGTGTATTGGCCGCATTTTCTAATAGTGAAATTATTTCCAAAAATACATCAATGTATGATTTTGGAGATGCCAACTCTAATAAAGAGAACCAACTTCTTGAAAAAGATAAACTTAAACAATTAAACAAATATTTAGTTGAGTATTCTGGCCTTAGAAAAAATAAAAATCATTTATATTATAAAATTGATTTTTACTCTAAAGAAAAAGATGGTAATATAAAAAAGGAATTTTCGATAGAACCATCAATAAACGTAAATAAGATTATGGGAAATGTTTACGACCCAGACACTTATCATTCTCTGAAAAAGGATGTTTTTACATATATTTCATATGCAGATATCAAGGCTGACCAAACTAATAATAGGTATAAAAAATTGTCTGAAACTGAAATGGTAATTGGTGACACATTAACTATTAATAAAGATATTTATATACTAAAAGATATAAGGATAGAAGGCAGTAATGATAGTCTGGATGTCAATAATATTTCAATAATTGCAACAATAGAAATTCCAAATTCAAATGATAGTATATCTTCTTTTGATTTGAGTTACAGAATTGATAATGGAGTATTAAAAAAAGAAGAAAAAACTATTCCTTCTAAGAATTTACGATTTAGATTTGCAAATATAAATCCCAAAAAGATGGGCATAATATTAGGTGTTGACAGAAAAGAAATGCAGTTTATAGTTATTAAATCTGTTATTTTTCCATATATAAGTTTGATGTGGTCAGGAGCACTAATAATGATATTTGGTCTTTTTATTTCCCTTTATAGAAATATTAGACTTAGCAAAAAATAAAGTTTTTGTTTCTCATTCTTTATCCTTGCTCTAAGTATAAAATCATATTCTTTTTCTTGTAATTTTGTAATGTTTCTATAAGATAACAAGCCACTATCAGCAACAATAACCAATTTATCAATATTATTCTTCTGTTTAAATATATCAATAGCCGGAAGCATTATATTTAACCTGTTTTAAGTTTACTAACAAGATAAACCAATCTTGTAAAAACTAAATATTTATAGATTTTGTCTAATTTATTAATCCAATATCATTATAAATTTATCCAAGTAATAACCCAATGCCTATTTTTTATATATAGTGATATTATTGAAAGTAAACTTTATTGATAAAAATTCATCTGAAAAATTTAATTTTTGCCTAAAAAATATATCGAAAACAGGAGAAGGTTCTTTTCTAAATTATTCAAAAACGAATCTCAAACCTCAATAAAATCGCTAAACTTGCATGTCCTTAAATTTATTTAGGACAGCATTGATTAAAAATAAAAAAAGGACTCAATAAATAATATGTTGAGTCCTTTTTCATTAATACAAAATAATTATCTAGTTAATAGTTTGAATCCTACTCCATGAACATTAATAATTTGTATTTCAGGATCACCTTTCAAATATTTTCTCAATTTAGTGATATACACATCCATACTTCTAGCATTAAAATAGCTATCATCTTTCCAAATACTATTTAAAGCTACACGTCTGTCAAGGGTTTGATTCTCATGTTCACAAAGCAGTTTAAGTAATTCAGCTTCCTTGCTAGTAAGTTTTTGATCCACATCGCAACAGCTTAATTTCTGATGTTCGTAATTAAACTTATATTTACCTATTTCAAATTCAACTCTATTCTCATCAGAGTCTAGTTTTCCCGAGCGACGAAGTATAGCATTTAACCGAGCCAACAGTAACTCCATATTAAATGGTTTGGTGATATAGTCATCACCACCAAGCTCAAAACCTTTAAGCTTATCCTCTTCTAAAGATTTCGCTGTTAAGAATAATATTGGAATAAGCTTGTCTGATTTACGCACATTTGAAGCTAAAGTGAAACCATCCATAACTGGCATCATTACATCCAACACCAAAATAGAATAGTCGTTATTCTTGTGAAAACCTAATAATGCATCTTCACCATTAACGAATAAATCAACTTCAAATCCTTTGGCTTGAAGATAAGTTTTAAGGATTTTACCTAAATTATTGTCATCTTCTGCTAATAATATTTTTACTTTTTCCATAATATAACTATTTACAACTTGTTTTTAAAAAATCTATTGGAATACGAATATAGAAAGTTGTTCCTTTATTTACCTGACTTTCTAAATCAATATAACCTCTATGTTTCTCCACTACAGCTTTTACATAACTCAATCCTAAACCAAAACCCTTAACATTATGCACATTGCCTGTTGGAACTCTATATAATTTATCAAATATTTTCTTTTGATTTGATTTAGAAATACCCATACCATTATCCTTAACAGATATCAATATACAGTCACCATCATTTTTGGTACTTATATGTATTTTGGGGTTTTCCAATGTATATTTATTTGCATTATCAAGTAAATTATACATTAAATTTGTTAAATGAAACCTATCAGCATTAATTATAAAATGATGAGCATCTAGGCTATAACTAATCTCACCAGATCTTTGGCTTATCATCATCTCATTATTTTTAATAAGTTCTTTTATCAAATCATGTACATTTACTAATTCAGTATTTAATTTTAATTTTCCTTTATCAATTATTGCAGTTTGAAGAATTTTCTCTGCCATTTTTCCCAACCGAGAATTTTCATCTTGTATAATAGAAATATAGCTTTCGTACAACTCAGGTGTTTTTTGTATATCATCATCTGTAAGAGCCTGACAGGCAAGCGATATAGTAGAAATAGGTGTCTTAAACTCATGAGTCATATTATTAATAAAATCATTTTTTATATCAGACAATTTAGACTGCTTAATTATGGTAGAAATACTATAAAAAAACAAATAAACTACTGCTAAAATAATAATGATAGAAATAAACAACATCAAGCTCATCTCCTTCAGTAAATAAGATTTTTCCTTAGGGAAATATACCATTAAGTAAAGCTGCTGGTCAAATTTATTTGAAAGAAAGGGGAAAGCATAAGCCTTTTCAACATATTTATTTTCATTAATACTCGGATCGTGATATAAAAAATAACTTGCTTTTTGATCGAAGACATTAAATTTAAAATCTGCATATATATTATTATGATGTAACTCGCTAAGGATAATACTATCAATTTTACCATAAGAATATTCAGGGTTATCAAAGACAGGATTATCAAAAGCCGGAATAATACTCAATTCATTGGGAAAAAGGGTAATAAATTTTATTATTGAGCCATCATAATCGAAGGATTTTTCCAACTTTCCATCCACAATTCTGGACTTAGGACCTTCGGGAAAGTCAGGAGCTCCCATCATTTTATGGAGTCGATTTTTAGCAGCATCTCTTTCCAAATTGTTAATCCGCTTCATCACCTTAGTGAATGTTCTCTGGATATCATTACTAAATGCTGTTTCTTTTATTGACAAAGCACTCTTTACCCAAAGTAATTGCATTACCAATAGCCCTGCCATTACAAGTCCCATGGCTATACTAATACTTACTATTCTGTTTGTCTTCATCAAGGCAAAAGTAATAATCTTTTCCAAGTGCTTAAATGCATTAGTTATATGTTTTAACAGATTTTAAGCTTTGTTTAAACCCTTTAACTTTTAGGATTTCATTTCTATATTATTTTTGCAGCGTTAGTTCTTTTAAAAAGATAGCCTCCCAAAACTATCGAACGCAACACAATACTATATATACAGGCCGCACCGTATTAATTCCTGTGCAATGATTCCCAATTTGCGGCCAAAAAACCTGTGATTTTTAATATTAGGACAAACATTCCCCGTTTGTCCTTTTTTTTTACCTTCGCTCAAATTTTAATCTATGGCAAAATCAAAAACTAGTTTCTTCTGTAATAACTGTGGAGCAGAGTATTCTAAATGGATGGGGAAATGCTCTTCATGTGGAGAATGGAATACTATTTCGGAAGAAATTATTACTATTGAGTCAACACCTAAATGGGAAAATGAGTCAAAAGTTCGAAAGGCTAAAAAACCACAACCAGTACAAGAACTTTCTCACCAAAAGGAAGATAGAATAAATTTACTTGACAATGAATTAAATAGAGTTCTTGGTGGAGGAATGGTAAAAGGAAGTCTGGTACTAGTTGGTGGAGAGCCCGGTATTGGAAAATCAACATTATTATTACAAGTGGCACTAAAAGCCAGTTCTTTGAGAATTCTTTATGTTTCGGGAGAAGAAAGTGAACAACAAATAAGAATGCGTGCCGAAAGAATTGGTATTGTCAACAAACAATGCTATATATTGAATGAAACACGAACTGACAAAATTTTTACTCAACTTGCTAATTTGAAAATTGATTTATTAATAATTGATTCTATTCAAACGCTACAAACAGCAAAAATAGATAGTACGGCAGGAAGTGTTTCCCAGATTCGTGAAAGTGCCGGAGAATTACAACGTTTTGCCAAAGAAAGCCATACCCCCGTCTTTATTGTTGGACATATTACCAAAGATGGAAGCATTGCCGGTCCTAAAATATTAGAACATATGGTTGATACGGTTTTACAATTTGAGGGTGATAGAAATTATGGTTATAGAATTCTTCGCTCACATAAAAACAGATTTGGCTCAACGGCAGAATTAGGCATTTACGAAATGCTTAATAATGGAATGAGAGAAGTAAACAATCCATCTGAAATACTTATATCGCAAAGAGATGAAGCAAGTAGTGGAGTAGCCATTGCTGCAACTATGGAAGGAGGAAGACCATTACTTATAGAGGTTCAAGCTTTAGCTAGCTCGGCTGTTTACGGGACACCACAACGCAGTGCAATAGGCTTTGATACACGAAGACTGAATATGCTCTTAGCTGTTTTGGAGAAGAAATCAGGATTCAAACTTGGAACTAAAGATGTATTCTTAAATATTGCCGGAGGAATAAAAGTTGACGACCCTGCTATTGACTTGGCAGTGATTTGTGCCATTCTCTCTTCCAACTATGATATTCCAATTCCTGAAAAGGTATGTTTTGCTGCTGAAATAGGACTAACAGGAGAAGTAAGAAGTATAAATCATGCTGAACAACGTATTAGAGAAGCTGAGAAACTTGGTTTTGAAAAAATATATCTTTCTAAATTTAGCCTAAAAGGTATTTCAAAAGAAGGTTTTTCTATTGAAATTATTGACCATAGTAGATTAGAACAGTTATTTAAATCTCTTTTTGGAAGAAATTAATTATAAAATGAAAACAGTTAGACAATATAAGCTTCAAGATTGGCTTCCAATAACAGTTAAAGATGCCAAATTACGAGATTGGTCTACAATGGATGTTGTTCTATTCACAGGAGACGCTTATGTGGATCACCCTTCATTTGGAGCAGCTGTTATAGGACGCATAATAGAAAGAGAGGGTTTTAAGATAGCTATTGTACCTCAGCCTAACTGGAAGGATGACCTAAGAGATTTTAAAAAATTTGGAGAACCAAAATACTTTTTTGGAGTTACTGCAGGAAATATGGATTCCATGGTAAATCACTATACTGCCAATAAACGAATTAGATCTAATGATGCTTATACTCCCGGAAACAAAGCAGGCTTTAGACCTGACTATGCAACAATTACATATTCTAATATTCTTAAAAAATTATACCCTGATACTCCTATAATACTAGGAGGAATAGAAGCTTCTCTACGTCGCCTTTCGCATTATGACTATTGGGAAGACTCTCTAAAACCTTCCATATTGATTGATAGCAAAGCTGACTTGCTTATTTATGGCATGGCTGAACAACCGATTATGGATATATTAAAATTGCTAAAGAAAGGGGTTCCTTTTTCTTCATTGCATAATATTAAACAAACTGCATTTATGGCATCGGAAAATGAAGTTGCCAAGATTAGAAATAAAAATGAATATATAGATTTACACTCACATGATAAATGCCTAAAGGATAAAAAGGCTTTTGCCTCAAACTTTAAACATATAGAAAGAGAATCTAATAAAATAAAAGCCAAAACATTAATACAATATTGCAATGGAAAGGCAGTGGTAATATTACCGCCATATCCTACAATGACAGAAAAACAAATTGATGCAAGTTTTGACTTACCATATACGTATCAACCTCATCCCAAATATAAAGGAAGAGGTGATATACCTGCATATGAGATGATTAAGTTTTCTGTTAATCTGCATAGAGGATGTTTTGGTGGATGTGCATTCTGTACAATTTCCGCTCATCAGGGTAAATTTGTTGCCAGCAGATCACAAGATTCCATACTTAACGAAGTTGACAAACTCACTAAACATCCGGATTTTAAAGGCTATTTAAGCGACTTGGGAGGACCTTCAGCAAATATGTATCAAATGAAAGGCAAAAACATAGAGGAATGTGTTAACTGCAATCGGCCTAGTTGTATCTTTCCAAATATTTGTAATAACCTAGACATAAATCATGATAAACTAAGGCAAGTATATGAAAAAGTTAATTCTAAACCTGAAATAAAAAAAGCTTTTGTTGGTAGTGGCATCAGATACGATTTACTCGTTGACGATTCTTTGTCGAAAGAAGATAGAATTAGCGCTAAAAAATATATTGAATTATTAGCTAAAAAACATGTAAGCGGAAGATTGAAAGTGGCACCAGAACATACATCAGATAAAGTATTGAAGATAATGAGAAAGCCTTCATTTTCATTATTCTATAAGTTTAAAAAAGAATTTGAATCCAGCTCTAAAAAAATGGGTTTAAATCAAGAAGTGATTCCATATTTTATTTCTTCACACCCGGGAAGTAGTATTGAAGATATGGCTGACTTAGCACTAAGAACTAAAAAATTAGGTTTTAGATTAGAGCAAGTACAAGACCTAACACCAACACCTATGACTGTAGCTGCAGTGATTTTTTATTCCGGGCTCCATCCATATTCACTAAAACCAGTTTTTATTGAGAAAAATCCCAAGGAAAAACTAAAACAAAAAAAATTCTTTTTTTGGTATAAAAAAGAGAATATGTCTTATATAAAATCATCTTTAATAAAAATAGGAAAGAAAGAATGGATAAAAGAATTTTATTAATCGTCAAATTACAATATTCTATCGTTTAATAACTATTTTCATAATTTAATTTCACTAAATACTTTTTCTTTATAAAATATTATATGTCCACTTTATTAAAAAACATTTAATAAATAGACAACCAAAACACCATGCTCAGGTCTATACAGCAACAATTAGATTTAAATGATTGTTAAAACCTTTACTTCCCAAACATTTATAACCACCCAGGTAGGCTTTCATCCCCAAATGAGAGCCTTTCCTACTTTTATAGACTAATGTGATTTCCGCCGCATTATTCACATATTGATAATTGATTTATCAAATAAATAAACACATCAAGTTAAGAAAAAACCGTTTCCAGCACTTCCAGACTTTGTATTTCTCCTATCTCAGGAATATGATATTGAAAATATTCTACTAAAGAATTTAATAAATACTTTCTACTTTCTGCATTTATTTTCAATTCATGCATAGTGCTATAATTTGAGTTTAACAAATTATGAAATAATTGACTATTCTCTTTCGAAAAGAACATATTTCCCTTAGCATAACAATCAAACTCTCCAAATTCCGGAATAAAATAAATATTATCAGAATTATAATTATTATTAGGATAAAAGCCAAGAAAACGACTTAAACCTAAAAGAAAGACAATATGAAAGTTCGCAACTTTATCCTGTTCTACCGCATTTAGAAACTTGATACTAAAAGCGATATATTGAAATAGCGACTCATTAGCCTCCTCCTCTTTTACACCCTTAAAAACCATTTCAGCAATAAAAAAAGCCAATGATGACTTAATAATATTTGAATGAATATCATGCATTCCCTCAGCAATATTAACTTCTTTAATAGACTGAAGATTAGAGCGTTCTTTATAATTTATTTCTAAATTAAGGATTTGTAATACTTGAAATAAAGAAGCAGCGGTCTTACTCTTTTTTTTACGTACACCATGAATAATAAATGACATTAATCCCATCTCCTGAGTGTACATTTTAGCAATGATACTCGTTTCGGAATATTTGTATGTCTTTAATACTATTGCAGAAGTTTTTATATTCACAATCTAAAAGCTATAAAATACCGTAAAGAAAATCCTGAGAAAAATATTTATTCATTTTAGCTTTATCGGTAAAGCCAAGTTGTAGTGATTTTTTTAAATACTGTTTAGATTCATCCTGCCTGCCTTGCGTGTAAGCATATATACCTTTAAAGAAATACAAATCTGGATTATCTGGTTCTAATTTTTCATATATACTCAAATATTTTGGGAATAAATCATAATGTCCTCTTCCTGCAGAAACAGCATTTAATCTTGAATACATTAAAATACCCAAATATGCTAATGTACGGGAATAACTTTGGGCTGCAAGCTCATTTTTATTTGAATTACTTTTGTCAATGATATAATTAATCTGATTATTCCACCATTTTAAATCTTGCACTTCCAGTGATTCTGATAGCATCTGATATCTTTTCTGTTCCTCGCTTAAATACTTATTCTGCCTTTGGAAGTATAATTTAACTTTTGTATCATTACTTAGTGAAACTAACTTTTTACGCATCGTTTTTATGTCTTCTACACTACATAATTTATAAGCAACTTCCATAGATTTAAAACTTAAAAAATACTCTTTTTCGGAATAGTATTTTTTAGATAAGTCTTCATAATATCTACTATTAGAAGAGCCTTTACCCGAATTTCGATTTATAATAAATTGAATAGCATCATCTAATACGTATATTGGTGGCCATTGGTGTTTCCCTTTAAAATGAATGGCAATAGAATTTCTATTGAAAGTTCTTGGGCTATCAGAAGTATAATATTGCTCTATAAAGTTAAAATCACTAAGTCCGGATATCATTACTGTAGGAAATGGAAGGGAAGTTTGCCTATGTAAGCCTGCACCACAAACTATCAACCCATTAATTCTGTTTCTTTGACTATAAATTAACGCCATACGAGCAGCACCGGAAAATCCTAACAAATAAATCTTCATATTATGCAAGTTGTTTAAGGAAAGAAAGTGCTGTAAATCTCTTTTTATTATAGAATTATAATTGGAGATTCCATTTTCTATTTCTTTTAAACCTAATAATGCAAGATGATTTTGATCAGAGAATGAATGTAGTGAGTCCAAAACTAAATTTGGCTTACCATGTGGGTCCATTATTATTAATACACCCTCAATACTACTATCTTTAGGAATATAATATGTATAATGATTGCTTTTCTGAATCCTCGAACTTAATTGAGTAGCTTTTTTACTTTTTTCTCTATAATTTTTTAAATTACCATTATTATCTGTACATGATACAGTAAATAGAATCAACACTAAAACAAAAATTACTTTATGATAATTTACCATCATAGCTTGCGTTTTGAAATTTAGGTTCCAAAATTAAATAAATTATGCCAAAAATAATGAGAAAATATATGAATGAAATAGCTAAATAAAAAAAGGCTTTTCCCTAAAAAAGCCCTTCTTTAATAAACAAACAGAAAAGAAACAAACTAAAATATCTTATTATAACCTACATTTAAAACAATGACAATAGCATAATTTAAAAGGTTGCATATAAAAAATCTTTAAAATTCTCAAGCAAAATATCTGATCGCTTTTGTAATAATACGGGTTAAAGGAAAAGTGAATGACCAGAATCGGGGGAAATTATTGTAAGCAAACAACGGCAGTATATATATCTATCTTATAATAAGCTTCTTAACACCAAAACTATTACCTTTGTCATCTAAAATATTAATAAAGTAAATCCCTGACTCTAACCCATTTAGGTTGATATAATTTGTGTTAATTAACTTTCCTTGCATTACAATTACCCCCATCGAATTAAATATTCTATACGAAACCCGCGTTTTTATATCCTGATTTTTCAAATGGTAAAATAATTTACCATCAGTTACTGGATTAGGATATATGAAAAAACTTTTTCCCTCATTACTAATTTGAGATTCAAAATATGTATTTATGCTACTTGCTGCAATAATAAGATTAACACCAAAAATACTATCATTATTTAACGTAAAATTACCATTAGCGGGATTCGAAGAAAAGCCTGCTAAATCACCAAATATTTGAAATTGACCTTGAGGTATTTGGCTAAAAGAATACTTTCCATTAACATCGGTAAAAGTATAATCTATAATATCATTCTGTCCATTTTTCAATAGAATCAATACTCCCTCTATCTGACCATTTGATGTATTAACAACACTCCCTTCAATATAATCTGTCCCTACTTGCGATAAAACGCTTTTCATATTTACATTTTGCATACTCAAGTCTTGATAAAGAGGAATACTTTGAGAATATTGCCACAGTGATGAACTGTTGTAATAAGTTGGCGCATAATTATTAACAAACTGACTACTAGAAGGCAACACAACCTGTACTTTTAAATCTCCTTCAGGTACTTGATAAAAATAATATACTCCCAAAGTATCATTTACGGAAGTAAGATGTACTGTATCAAGTGGTTTAACACAATTATTCTTATAGTCTCTATATAGATATGCTATACATTTATCGGTAGTTAAATTTCCCACATAAACCCTTCCCCAAAGATTATATTTCTGTGGATTACCAACTTGAATAGGAATTTGAATTTCATCACTACAATTCGCAGTTCGTATTTTTAACTTTACATTATAAATTCCAGCAAAAGGAAACACATGAGTTGGATCCTGATAATTTGAACTATCACCATCATCAAAAAACCATGTCCATGAAGTTATTGGGCTAAGATGAAAACTATTATCATGAAACAGCATAGTATATGGTACACTTGAACTTGTATCAATGATTTGAGTGAAATTAGCTGCGCAATTTACACCTCCATTCGTAACATATATACTTGTAGAGTAGCTTGAATTACAATTTGTTGCAGTGTGTATATTAAGAGTTACAAGGTAAGTCCCAATACTTGAAAACTGATGAATAGGGTTTTGAATATGCGATATTGGAGATAAATCTCCAAAATCCCAACTCCATGATGTAATACTATCATTGGTATGAATACTATGGTCAAAAAATCTATAAGTATAATTTGGACCCGCAGTATCAAACACAAAAGTAAAATAAGCATTACAAGTGGGTGGAATGTTCTTTAAAATTCTAATTGTATCCACAGCAATATCACTACAACCTTGATTATCCGTGATTTTTAACATCACCAAATAATTACCTTCTGTTAAATATTGATGCTCCGGATTTTGCTTAGCCGAAACTTGCCCATTTCCAAAATCCCATTCCCATTTCACAATTGTATTTTGACTGTAGCTACTATCCAAAAATTGATATGTTAATGGAGACACTTCGTTATTAACATTATAGCTAAATTGTGCCGTGCACAATTTGCTTGTTTGCGATAATATAACATTGGTAGTCAATAGTGATAATATGATAAGTATAGTTTCTTTTATTTTCATCTCAGTTCTCTTTCTAAATTATAAAAAATAAACTAATCCTATTCTACCTTCCAATGACCATGGATTTAATTTAGCATAATCAGGATTATCATAAAGTGAATTCTGATAAAACTTAGTCATAAGCTCTCCCGAAAATTGAATATTTCTACTAAACCTATAAGCTAATCCTGCTGATAAAACGTATTGTATCTGGTTCGACACCCTGGCGCTTCCGGAATAATTAAGCTTAATCATACGAGAAGATTCATCGGGCTCATAGATTGCTGTTTTTTGTCTATAAATAACTCTGCTATAAAAAACACCGCCTTTTGCAAATATTCCTATCCGTTTAAAATCTTTTTGATATCCAATCATAAGAGGAATTCTTAAACTATAATAAATCTCATTATAGGTAGCATTATAAGTATGGTGAATTGAATCATACACATCAGTATAATATGGGTTAACAGGTACAATATTAACATTACCAATAGAATCAACAACAAAAGTTGCCGAATCGAAACGCATTTCTGTTGTAAGATAGTCGTTACGCATATATTCCAAATTATAGCCTCTAACATCTTTTGAATATGAAATTCCCACACCACTCTGCATGATAAAGTTTAAATTCTGAAAATTAAAACTCAAATCAATATTGTTAGAAAGTATGTTATTATCATTAATTTGAATAGATTCAAGTCCGTAATGAGCACCAAATCCAATTCTATTAAAAGTTCTTGTTTTAGGATGAAAATCAGAGTTTGGAATTTCTTTAGGAGAAGCTCCAATAGCATTCGATTCTATGTGATCAATTTCAATATTACTTTGATTTTGTGTATTAGATACAACATTTATACTGTTATTAATTTCAGTTTTTGTTTCCACTCTAATATCAGTATTAACTTCAGATGTAACAGAAGAGCTAACAGCTATATTCTCTGTACTCACTGAGGTAGAATTATTTATTCCAATTTCATTTTCAGAAATAGACTTAGAATCTGCAATATCGACGGCATTAGTTTCAACAATAACTTTTGGAAGAATCTTCTTTTCATCTTGTTTAACATTACTACTATTATTAGCAACCTCTTGACTATAACTATTTAATGCTCTATTTTGATGTTTTTTGATAGCGCCTTTATTTTGGTGAGCGATATCACTATTAGAAGAGCTTATTCTAATTGTTTTAGAACTTATTTCTTTGTTTGATTTAGAAATATTATTAGCTACGAGCGCCTGTTTCTGTTTAGTCTTTTTATAAGTTATTTTTCGATTCGAAGTAGAATTTTTTATATTTTTTTCTTTAAATGAAACGATTTCATTTTTATCAACATTAAGTAATTTGTTACTAGTAGAAAGGTTGTTATCTCTGTAATTATAAATACTTTCCTTATCCGTCAAAAACCACATAAAACCCAATAACAAAATAATACTGGCAGCAATACTAGTAACTTTAAATACTTTTGTTCTATAAAAAGCAATCTTAACAGTATTAGCAGGAATACCACTAGCTATTTTATCCCACATATAAGTAGGGGGAGCCTCTTCAAAAGCACCCAATTTCTCCTTAATTATATTATCCCATTCGTTATTATTACTCATTATCTCTCCTCTCCATATATTTTCCTAATTTGCATTTGTAAATAGGCCCTAGCCCTCGACAATTGCGATTTAGACGTATTTTCTGAAATATTTAAACTATCTGCGATATCCCTATGACTATATCCTTCAATAATATAAAGGTTAAAAACAGTTCTGTAGCCATTAGGCATTTTCTGAACAAGGTTAAGCAGTTCTTGATATGAGAGTGAAGAAAGAGCATCAGCATCGTTACTTTTCTCACTCATATATTCATGATACTCAGCCTCTCTAGCGGTACTGAGATTTTTCTTATAATAATTAATAGCAGTATTGACCATTGTTCTACGCATCCAGCCTTCAAAAGAACCTTTATTTTCAAAACGATCCAAATAAGTAAATATTCGAATAAATCCCTCTTGTAAAATATCCTCAGCAGACATTCTATTTTTAGCATATCTAAGACATATACCCCAAAACTTTGGAGCATACCGACGATAAAGCTCATTTTGAGCATTCCCATCTCCTTTTATACAAAGGACCCTGAGTTCTTCGTCACTGCGCTTCAAATCTTATCTCCTCAGTAAGTTTTTAGACAGCTGTGTTTATTGATACGTTGCATATAAACAATTTCTTTACTTACTTTTTTTATTTTTTGATTTGTTATCTTTAACAAGTTCACAATTAGCTTCAATTATTTTCATAACATTTTTAAAACCAAGATTATAAGCATTATACCAGTCTTCACAAGCCTGTTTATTAGCTCCTAACTCTTTTTTGCACAAGCCCCGGTAATAATAAACCTCAGCATATCCATTATTTAATACCAGCGCCAAATCAAAATCTTCTATTGCCTCTTCGTATTGCTTAAGCTGAAATTTACATACACCTCTATAAGCATATGCTTCAATATTTTCAGTATTAAAAATAATTGCTGAATCACAATAAATCAACGCTTTTTGATAATTTTCTTGATCAAAAAAAACATTTGCTTTTTCAAAATACAGATTAGACTTTTGTTCCTGAGTATTTTGAGCATTAGACTGAATGCCAAAAAAAGCAATAAATAAAATAAGTATACTTAAAACTTTCATTAAATTAAAATATAAGGATTTACACCATAAAAATTGAAAGTCAAAAATACATCTTTTTATTTACTATTTTTAACAAATGCAACTAAAGTTATATTTGTTAATTAAATCGTAGGATTAATAAAAAAATATAACAAAACTATAATAAAAGTGTTAGCCTAACTAAACCACCTAACTTCGCTACTGCAAAATTCTGTAGTGTGGTATTAACTAAATTAAATAACTGCTTAGGTTGGTCACACACAAAGATTCGCTTGTCGGCAAAGGCTTTGGCTCTACCTATTAAGAAAATAAAATTAAATACAAACTAATCGATGGCAAATTTATTAGAATTAAGAAGGACCTGAAAAAAATATAATAACTAATAACAAATATATGTAGAACATATTTTTACATGGAAATAACAAAAGCCCCTGAAAATCAGAGGCTTTTTGTTATTTGTACCCAGGGCCGGGGTCGAACCGGCACGAGTGTTACCTCATTGGTGTTTGAGACCAACGCGTCTACCAATTCCGCCACCTGGGCATTAGGTCGTTGAATTAAGGGCGCAAAGATAGTCTATTTTTTATTTCATACAATTATTTTGCATGAAAATTTCATCAATAAAAACAAATATATTCCTTTACATTCCTTTAGCTTCCATGTATTGCTCTAGCAATCGAGCTACATATTTTCCAAAGACATCAAACTCTATATTCACTATAGTGCCTTCTTTAAAATTATGAAAGTTTGTATTATCATAAGTATAAGGTATTATAGCAACAGAAAACCGGTTTGGTTTTGAATCCACAACTGTTAAACTAGTCCCATTAACAGAAATAGAGCCCTTTTCAACAGTAATATTATTTTTTGATTTATCATATTCAAAAGTAAATTTCCAACTACCATCTGTCTCTTCCACTTCCACACAACGAGCTGTTTGGTCAACATGACCTTGCACAATATGTCCATCAAGGCGTTCTCCCATACTCATACTTCTTTCCAAATTTACCTCATAACCTTCTTTCCATTCTCTTAAACATGTTTTATCCAAAGTTTCTTGTATGGCTGTAACAACATATTGATTCTTAGTTGCATCAACTTTTACTACTGTTAGGCAAACTCCATCATGAGCCATACTTTGATCAACTTTTAACTCTTTGGCTAAGTCTGATTCTACGGTAAAATTTATATTACTTTGATCGCGATCTACTTTCACAATCTTTCCCATTTGTTCTACAATTCCTGTAAACATAAGTTTATTTATATAATTTAAGTTGTTAATAAAAATAATGTTCTATCTATATAGGCTTACACTTCCTGTCAAGGTTCGTATTTTAAGACCTTCAAGGCGATACTCATACACATCACAAATATAAAAATATACTCCTTCACTACAATCCTTATGAGAATTCATATCCTTACCTTCCCATAATATATCCGGATCTTCTGTTTTGAAAACCACACTACCCCATCGATTAAATATTGTCATTCTAACCTCCTTTACAAAATCATAAGGAAAAGGAATAAATTTATCATTATATCCATCGCCATTTGGTGTAAACACATTTGGCAAATGATATAATTGACAACTATCTAAATCTACGCAAACTAAGTTGCTAGCAAAACTTTCATTACTAAATGAATCTATAGAAGTAACATAATAGCAACCTACTACTGATTCAATGTTATTATGTAAATAAGAAGTATCCAACGGGCTTGAAGGAGAATATATTACTGAATAATCATTCTGGAGACTTGGCGTAAAATATAAATTATAGGCAACAACATCATTAGAACAAGAATTATTAGGATTATTCCATGTAAGTATATTTTCAATAATCTGACAATTTGTTGAAACTTCTAAAATAGGAGCACAAGGTGGCTCATCATCTATCGGTGTAGCACATTCTTCTTGCGACCAGTTAACTAAAGGTCTACTAAATCCAGGTGCTGTATATTCTCCTAAACTTTTTATTTTATAACAATAGTCAGCACCATTTACCAAACCGCTATCTATATAATTTTGCGTTGTAGTTACTCCAATACTATCAAAAGCTCCAGAAGTATTTTGTCTATAAACAACATATTGGTAATTAGACCATGGAACAAATTCGTTCCAGCTTAGCTCTACTCTATTAGCATGACCTTGAGCACTAATAAATACACTTGAAGATATTTGAGTCTCTCCCACAACAAACCTATTACCCGGTGTATTATTTATAAGTTCTATTTTATAAAAATGAGTATTATCTTGAGTATTAACATCTTGTGAAATATAAATTGTGTCGTATAAACTAGGCAAAGAATCTATTAAACTCATTGGACTATTAATGCCTGTAGTATTATGGTAAATAAGATATTTAAAGGGTCCCGGTGTTTGAACACTATCCAAATCAACAGGCATAGACCATATAACTGTATTTTCACCAACAGTGCTACTGGTAGTATCTACACTTATATTTGTAATAACGGGAACATCTTTAATCAAAGAAGCACAAGATTCTAGAGAAGGATAACTTTGGGCACCATCAGGGAATGTAGCCACAACCATATAACAATATGAAGGACCATGTATTAATCCATAACCATTATTATCATCAATAAAAGTTGTATCAGTAGTACTTCCAATTTTCACATAGCCTGTCCAAGGAGGAACACCTGTTTCACAATTATTTGGTAAATAACCTATATAACCATTATGACGATAAATATCATAGCCAGTATTATTAGAACATTCTTCTGAGTCCCATATAAGTTTTATATGATTTCCCTGAGGAGTTGCAATCAAGTTTTTTGGAGCAGGTGCAATAACTTTAATAAAAGTTGTTTTAATATCCACCAGATTTATTGGACTTCCATTATCTTTAGCCTTAAAAACCACCTGATAAGGCTGTAGTTGTACTTGATTGCAAATTGGTATCCACGAAAAAGTTGATTGTACATAACCTACACCGGTTGTAGGTTGTGGAAAATTAACCGGGTTGTTAGGTAAAACTATTGGTCCACCCGTTGCTCTAAGAGTAATTACATCATTATCTATATCAGTAGCCTTCACCAAAAAACTCAGTGTATCTCCAACAGTTATACAGGTGTCATTTATGTTTTGAATTATCGGTGGATTATTATTACAAGAACCGATCGTTATTTGCATATCTCTTGTTATTGAACCAATAAGAAACCCATTACGATATTCTTTAATAAGAAATGCAACATTATATTCTCCTTGAATAGTCGGGTTTATCCAGCTGATAGTTCCCGTAATTGGATCAATACTAAAAGACTGACTTGCTACCGGATAAGAAAAGCCTTGAATAAAATTACCGTTCTCTCCTCTACAAGCAACAAGCTCGTAGGCTAAACTATCTCCATCTACATCATAAGCCCCGGCATTATGATAAAACGGAAATCCAATACATCCATTATCAATAGGAGGATTTAGAAGTATCGGAGAGTTATCGGGACCAATAAAGGGACTGATATTTAAAATTGTCTCAATATAAAAAGGAACATTGATTGAATTTGGAATATTAATAACCCCTCCATTTCTGTTTGGGTCCTCAACGCTTACTTTAAAATTACCCTGTCCGCTAAATGTATGTGTTCCTTTATAAATATTTAGGTTTATATAATTAGGAAGTGGAGTCTTTTGAAACCTTGTTAATGTTGAACTTGTATTATCACCCCAATCTATATCAAGTGTAGGTCTATCGGCAGGGGAAAGGCTATAAGTATATGTTACAACAATAAACTCATATGTCAAATTAGAAACGTGAGTATACGTAATCTCACCCGCACGATTATGAGTAGCAAAAACACTTAAACTATATAAAAACAGTATCCCAACAAGGTAAATTTTACGCATTTCATTGTATAATTAACGATGCAAAATTAAACAAAACAAAGCAATAAAGACATCTTATAATTTATTTTCTATTAGACAAGGATCACAACAAAAAGTTTGCCGAAAAAAATTAAATCGATAAATCATTATTCATTATAATAAATCAAGTTATAATATAGTATTTGAAATATGCAATTTAATAAGCCTTATATATATAATTTGTTATATTTTTGTATTAACCTAAACTCGTCTTAAACTTTACTCTTATTGTCAATATGCAATGAATAGAATACAGCAATGCTTAAAAACCCAATAAAGTAAAAGTAATTGGTTTAGCTTATTAAACAAGGCTGTCGTTAAGGCATAACTGAAAGGAAATTAAAGATATAATTAAATGAAGAAATTATTGCCAATATACATTCTTATTTTTGTTTTAATTTCGATTGAAATAAAAGCACAAGATTCAAAAATAAAATCGTGGGATTATAATATAAACATAGAGTTTAAGGATACCACACTTTATATAAACCTGCATTTAAAAGCCTTTAAAACGGAGAATTGGACAAAAAACTTTTTCCTATTTAATCGTTACATTAAAATTGATAAAGCATTACTCAATAACAAACCTTTAAACTATATTCGTAGTAATGATACTTTGTATTTTGAGCATTCAAATAGTGATAAAATAAATTTTTTTATAAGTTATAAAATACCTTGTTCATTATATGAATCATCGAAAATTATTAAGATATTTGGTGATAGTATTTTTGCTTATCCTGCACTACTTGATTCAAACCAAGTATTTTGTGAAAGATATAGCAAATTTTATCCTGTTATTTATGATAATTTTACTAATTATAAAGTAAAGATTACCATTCCCAAAACTTATGAAATATATGTTGAACATAAAGCAAATGAAAAGATATTATCAAAAAATAATATTATCAGTACTTATATATTTTTTGATGAAGATTTTCGTTTTTTTATTACCAAAGCAAATATTTTTCAATCAGAAAAAATAGTTCAAAACAAAGAAACATATTGTAAATTTTATTTTCTGCCAAAAGATAAACGACTGTTATCCATCAAAAATAATACGCCTAAATATATAACCGATTTAAATCAAATAGATTCGTTGTACAATGTAATAGCAAATCGTTCTGCTCTGGCGGTAAAATGGTACCAAACAAATTTGTGGTATAAAAATATAGACACATTACCATTTATTGAAACAGGAATCTTTGGACTAGCTGTAAACATGCGTGCTTTCATTATTTTTGACAGAAGTTTAATGAATATGGAGGCTATAGATAATTATGCATTATCTCATGAAATCGGTCATTTTTGGATTGGTTATAATGTAAAATATTTATCAAAAGGGTTTTATTTTTTATCTGAATCAATAAATGAATATATCAATCTTTTGTTTTATGAAAGTTGGGCGGGAAATCAAGCTTATGAGAATGCAATAAAAGACAAAATTAATCTACGATTTAGTAATAAACCGTTTTTTACTGTTTCTTTTGAACAAGTCTTAAATCAGAAAAATGGAGATTTGAATTTTGAATTAATATACAATAAAGGCGTTGTCTTTGCTTATAAGTTTTGTAAATTAATAGGGAAAGAAAAATTTCTAAAGATTATTAGAGAGACATACCAAAAAACAGATAATTATATTACTCTAACCGATTTTGAGAATAGCATTAAAAAAAATGGATGTTTAAAAGAATATTTACAACTATATGAAATGAAATTATAACAAAAAATATGAAACCTTTTCAAAGAAGTATATTCAGCGTTGGGCAAAAAATGACTATATTTTAAAATAGTAAATATATGCAAATGGCATGGAAATTGAAACATTGACGCAATAAAACGCTCAAGGTCTTATATTCAAACTATCAGAACGAGCAATTACCTATAAGCTATAAGCATTGATAATCAATTGAATAGGATGCGTATTATAGTAAAATTAGGAGTTAATGCGTGAACTCCATGAAGAGTATTAAAAAAATCGAATACTAATATTTTTGATTAAAAATAGTTAATAGAACAAAGGAAAATATTAGTAAATTTGGCATTAAACCAGAAGACCTTGGTTTTTGTAATAATTTAATAATCAATGATAAATTTTGATGTTAATTGGAATACAAAAGAGGAAGCTAATCTAAAATGAAAATAAAGTCAGACAGGAGATTAATAAAATTATTATTAGGAATATTTATTGTTTTATTCTTAACCTCATGCCATTCTAAGTATATTAATTTAGGAATTAGAACTGATGGTACAATTGCATGGAATAACGACAGTACGGCATTTGCTTTTATTGCAAGAACTCGTTTATATAGAAAACCTGAAGGTATTACAAAATTTCCTGATGGCGGAATACCAAAGAATGAATATCGAGATTTCTCAATCTTTCTTTTCGATGTTAAACATAAAAAATTAAAGCACCTTGTCAATTTAAATGAATTTTACATCAGCTCTGCATATCGCTGGTTGAGTATGAGTCAAATATCTCTAGAATTACGAGATTCATTACTATTTTATAAACTAAAAAAACCATACAAGCATAATATAAAATATATAGACGAAAAAACTAACCCGAATTTTCTTGAAAATATTTCAAAAACATATGCTGTTAACATATACACTTGCGAAAAATCGGTGATAGACACAAATAAATATCAACATTTGTTTAAAAGCAAACGAGAAACCTTACATCCTAATATTAGAAAAAAATATCTATCCGATATACCATACAAAGATTGGGGAATCAATATAAAAAAACTCTATCCTCAGTCGAAAAATACTTATATGGAATATATTATTGAAGGTAAAGGAGCTATAGATATTATATTTGAACAAATTGTACCTGAATTTACTGTCGAAGATAAGAAATACATCATTGACGAAATGATAAAAAAACAAAAAACTCTTTTGAAAGATTGGAATAAACTTGATAGAGAAAAAGACCCTTATCGACGATCTAAAAGAAAAGATAAATACATCAACTACATAAAATATACAGAAGATATCAAGAAAAAGTTCAAAACACCATCTGTTATCGACAAATTAGCAGAGCAAAAAAAAGTACTTAGAAATTTGCAAAACCATAATATAATAATCCCTAATTCTCTTAAATTTAAAGACCTATTTGTTTATGACCAAGGGTATGATGTAACATTTGAATTAACAGATACAGATTCAGTAAGTATAGAAAAATATAAAAAATGGTTTCAAAATATGGTAGCGCATTTACTAAATAATAAATGGGAACTGGATAAACAAACTAAATTTGAGAAACCCGATACTAATGGTATTGTTATTACAGATTTAATAAATTTCATGTGGGAGCATACAACATTGAAATATGCGGATGAAAAAAATAAACATTATTTAGAATTGGGTGTCAACTACAGTAAAAATGAGGATAAACATAAATTTTTTAAATTTTCTGTTTCAGAAGAATATATTTACAAATTTAACAATTAACTAAAAAAGGAGATTTTATTATGAAAAAAGCAACATTAATTTTAGCAGTGATTACATTAAGTATTATAATGTTCTCATGTGGAAGTAATAGTAATAATGATTCAAAAACGGTAACCATAAAGGATAACGAATCGGGAGCTAAAATAACAGCAAATGTTAATCAAAAAAAGTTACCATCTGATTTCCCCTCTGATTTCTATTTATTAAAGGGTGATATTAATCATATTACAACTATAAAACTTGGAGATAAACAAAAAGTTACAATTTATATGCATGTAAAATCTACCCCAAAGGAAGTTAGAGCTGAAATCTTAAATAATATGGAAGCAAAAGGCTGGGAAACAAAAATGAATGTGGCTTCTCAACAATATTTTACAAAAGGAGAAAAAACTCTTCAAGTAGGAATTGTAAACGAAGATAATGAAACCGGTATCAATTATATGGCAACCTATTAATTACATATATATGAAATTTGCTCCAGGTGCTCTTTTCTTAATATATATACACTTTATAAGTTTATTAATACCAAATAATCTACACGCACAAGAAAATCATAAGCTTGTTGAACTCAATCTTGTAGAAGCAAATATTGGTGACTATTTAGAATATTTTTCGACGGATATAAAAGATTTTTTTCATCCTAAAAATTCATCGAAATATTCTTCTGCTAATTTATTTGATGGAACTTTTAATACTTGCTGGGTGGCTGGTAATTCAAAAACCAATAAAACTAACGACCTTTATATTAAATTACCTGATAAAATTGAGCTCAATAAAATTATATTGAATATTTTTTCGGGTTATGGGAAAAACAGAACCCTTTATAACAAAAATTCCCGACCCCAAAAAATTAAAGTATCAATTTATGCTGCAATAAATCCCGATGACCATGCAACGGAAGTTGTTGATAGGTTTTTTGTAAAACAATACCCATTAGAAATCAATATTAAATTAAAAGACAGCTTTGGAATACAATCTTTTCCGTTAAATTTAGATAAAATTAATATACAAACTTTTCAAGAAACAACAAATAATGAATACAAATTATCTGTAAAAGGTAAGGATCATCATTTATTAAATTTTACATCTGCCATTATTTTAAAAATAGAAATTGAAGATGAATTTAAAGGTAGCAAATATGATGATATTTGTATTTCGGAAATATTCTTTAATAATAGATTCGTTACATCAACTTCACTAAAATATAAAGAAGTCAAAAAAGTTTATATTGATAATAACAATACTTTAATAGCCGACTTTTATAACGAACAAAGAGTAGTTATTTTCAAAGACACAAACTCTGTTTTTACAATTGTCGATTGGGTTGAAAACGGAAATTTTGCCCTTTTACATTATATTCCTAATGCGGCAGTCGGAATTGATTCGCGGGTAGAAGAACAATATCACTTGGTTGATTTAAAGAATAAGAAAATAGTTGATAATGAATTTAAAACTTATACTGATGTTCCTATAATGTTTCAGGTACTTGAAAAAGACGAGTATGGAAGAACTTATTTAGATAATGATGAATTTAAAATTGAGTTAAAATAGCACACTTTCGCCAATAAAGACTATCCGTAATGTGGGTTAAATGTTAATATTTATATCAGTAGATAATATCAGTAGTAAATTGAAAATTAATCGTTTCAAAATCCTATCTTGAGTAACCTAATTGTCAGATTACACAATAACTTTATTAAATTTATTATTAAATTAATAAAGCAATATTTCAAAAAAAAAAGAGAAATAGATATTAATAAATTGTATTTGAGATTATTTAAGTTGAAATAGTGTAATACTTTTTGAAGTTTTATTTTTTATTGAGCAAGCTGCAAAAATTATATATTTGCCGCGAATTCACTAAAAATCTAATAATGGAAAATTTAAGTGGGTTATTTGACAGACTACTGTTGGTATATTTAAGGAAAGACAACTAATTGGAATGACAAAAACACTTAAAAATATTATTTCACTGACATTGGTATTCATTATTCTGACACCTTTGACAGTTAAATTATTAGATGGATTTTTTCATCATCATGATCATTTTCGATGTACTGCAAAAAACGAAAAGCATATTCATGAATATCACAAAAAATGTCCGATTCCAAGTTTTGAACTTTCCTTTTTTTCGGTTAAAAAGCAAATACAAACAATACAAAAATACTTTTACCATTTAGAACTAAATGACTATTACAATTTTGGATATTATTGTGATAATTCAAAGTTTTTATTTTTATTACGAGCCCCTCCAATTCATATTAAGTAAAAATATGACATCTTAAGTGATGCAATAAATTTATTTATTATTTTCAAAATCGTAATAAAATGAAGAAAATCGTTTTTATTTTCTTTGTGTTGTTTCTTTTTATTAAAGCAAACGCTCAAAATCAAATAAAAGGTAAGGTGACAGATATAAATAATGAACCATTGATTGGTGCATCAGTTTCTTTGCCCGAACTCAATAAAGGTACAATAACTAATCTAGCAGGAGAATATATTATTAATAATATTCCAAACGGAAAAATTAAAATTAAATTTTCATTTGTTGGATACAATACTGAGATTAAAATAATTGAAAATTCGCAAACCGAGAATATAGTAGATGCTCATTTGACTGTTGCCATTATCCAATCTCAGGAAGTTGTGATTACAGGTGGTTATGTAAGTTCTCAACATGAAAATGCGGTAAAGATTGACGTATTAAGATGCAAGGATATTGATTTATCAGGAACACCTAATTTTATGGAATCATTAACCAAAGTACCTGGTGTTGATATGATATCCAAAGGACAAGGCGTATCGAAACCTGTTATACGTGGTCTTTCAATGAATGATGTTTTGGTTATGAATAATGGAGTACGAATTGAAAATTATCAATTCAGTGAAAACCACCCATTAAGCATAGATGACAATGATGTAGAAAGGGTAGAAATTATTAAAGGACCCGCTTCTTTGCTTTATGGTTCGGATGCTATAGGCGGAGTAATAAACTTTATTAAAGAAAAACCCGCACCTGTAGGTAAAATTCTTGGCAACTATCGTATGCAATTGCATTCTAATACACTTGGAATGAACAATAGTATAGGATTAAAAGGAACTTCTAAAAATATTTTTGGGGGATTTCGATTTGGAAATAAAACTCATGCCGATTATTTACAAGGTGGTGGTGATTATGTTCCAAATTCACGCTTCAATGAAATGACTTTCAATACTAATATTGGATATACTGGTAAAATTGGAACTTTTAAGCTTTTCTACGACTATTTTAAACAAGACTTGGGAATGACGGTATTTCCGGCAAAGTCTATTATAACTGAGCAAGGACGAAAAAATGAAATTTGGTTTCAGAATCTGGAGCATCAATTACTTTCATCTCAAAATACCCTTTACTTAGGTAAATTTAAATGGGGAATTAATGCTGCTTATCAAAACGTACTGAGAAAACTTCAAACAACACTTGATGTCCCTTTTGTTGAAATGAATTTGAACACAATTACCTATGAGTCAAAATTGTATTTACCGTCAAATGAGAAATCAGAATATATTATTGGATTACAAGGAATGTCGCAAAATAATAGAAACCTTAACAATAGGGCTTCTCAATTTTTGCCTGATGCAAATATTAATAATATAGGTTTTTTAGGATTGGCACAATATGTTTTTTTCAATAATAAGTTGAAATTACAGGGAGGTTTGAGATTCGATATATATAAAACTGAAACTTTTGCATTGGGAACAGAAGGAACGAGTGGATATCATGCTCCGGTAATTAAAGAATTTCAAAATCTTAATGGGTCGATCGGTGCAACATATAATGTGAATAAAAAAATAATGTTTAGGACTAATTTTGCAAAAGGTTATCGTGTGCCTAATTTATCAGAACTTACTTCAAACGGAATGCATGGAAACAGATACGAAATTGGAAATAAAGATTTATCTCCGGAAAATTCTTTTGAGACAGATTTAAGTATGCATTTTCACGGTGAATCTCTTTCTTTTGATTTGGCTATTTTTTATAATCAAATTAATGATTATATTTTTATTTCACCAACCACAGATACAACATCAACGGGTGTAAGTATTTATCGTTTCTCGCAAACAAATGCAACTCTTTACGGTGGGGAAGCGGGCATCCATTTCCATCCTAAATTATTTCCATGGTTGCATATAGAAGGAACTTATTCTTCAGTTGTTGGTAAGCAAGAAAATGGTAATTATTTGCCATTTATACCTGCTCAAAAATTACGTTATGAAATTAGAGCAAAACGTAAAAAAATTGGTTTATTGAAGAATCCATCAATCAAATTTTCTGCACTAACTGCTTTTAAGCAAGATAATCCGTCACCATATGAGACAACAACTGATGGATATACACTTGTAAATTTTAGTGTTAATACAGATTTTCATATATCTCAACAAACATTGAATTTTGGTATATCAATAAATAATATTTTTGACACAAAATATTTTGACCATCTTTCAACATTAAAACCTTTGAATTATTACAATCAAGGAAGAAACATTAGTGTGTATTTGAAAATACCATTTAGAATAAAATAAAGAGAATGTGATATAACAATTATGCATTGACTTTGATTTTTATTCAGTTAAATTAGGTGCTGCCTATTGAACTAATTATAGAATAGAGTCTCTCTAGGTGTAATTTATTTTAAATAAGGCATATAAAGCATTGGATACGTGATATATATAAAAAACGGTAGAGTAAATTAAAGGTTAGGTGCGTTTAAAACATTAAACATTTAATTTATTCACCATTAGTTTTAACTTAAAAATTAATTGTTTAAAAATTACAAACTACAGATTGTTAAAACATACTTTCTGTATATTAAAAATATACAAAGCGCAAGAAAAATATTTTATCTGTGTCATAAGTCGGTAACAGAAAATTACAACCTATGAACTGTGATAATATTAAAGAGCTATCATTTGCATATTTTAAGGATGAAATAGATGTAGAGCAGAGGCAAAAAATTGAAAGTCACTTGCATTCTTGTCGTAGCTGTTCTAATTTTTATCTTTTTACGAAGATGAACTTTGCAAAAATAGAAGAAGCCAGACTTAAGGAAAATGACCCTTATTTTTATCCTGCTTTGATGGCAAAAATAGAAAACCAAAATACTTCTTCAACATTAATATCTCGAAATCCGGTTTTAAGACTTAGCTTGGTAAGTTTAATATTGCTAATCAGTATTTTTAGCGGTTTGTTTATTGGTAATTATTCTGCCGAGTTATATAATAGTTCTACTAATATTACAGAGCCTACTTCTGAGCAGCAATTAGGATTGGATTTGGCAAATAATGAAATAGATATTTTCAACGATTTATATATAAATGATGATGAGTAATATTAAAAAGCATCCGATTTGGTTTTGGGGATTTATTGTTCTGCTGGTACTAAATATTAGCGCGACAACTGCTATGCTTATTGCTAGTAAAAGAATTCATAATAATATTGAATATAGAAATTATCATAAGAGAGTTTCAATAATCAATAATGATAATGTAAAAGTAAGAAGAAAAGCCAAAGAAAAAGCTTGGAAAGATTTAAATTTCACCAAAGAACAAAAGCTTTTTTTAAAATCAGCACGTAAAAAACATATTGATAAAATGCGTATTCTTAAAGGGCAATTAAAAACTATGCAATCGAAGTTGTTTAATCAACTTGCTAAAGGTAAAAATGATAATATCAAAGCTCTTAAAGATGATATATTAGTAATACATCAAGAGATTCTGGAAGAGAATATGGATTTTTATGAATCACTAAAAAGTAAATTATCAGAGGAACAAATGCAGGCGATAAAAGCACATATCGATAGGCAATTTAGAGTAAAAGATGATGTTCCCGGGTTTAAAAGAAATCCACATATTACGCCACCACCACATCAACCTTTGTAAATATACCTACACAATAAATACAATTTATTAATTATTAAACTATAAACATATGAAGACAAGAAATTTAAAAACAGTTATGAGCTTAATAACAGTATTATTTCTACTTATTGGAAATACTGCTATGGCGCAAGGACATGCTAATAGAGCTAAAGGAAAACAAGCAATAGCAATGGAGATTCCAAATCTAAGTGCTGATCAAAAGGCTAAAATACAATCGCTAAGGACAGCAGCAATGAAAGAAAGCCTTGTTTTGAGATCTACATTACAAGAGAAGCGTGCACATCTTAATACATTATCAATTGCAGAAAATGCAGACCAAAAAGCTATAGATAGAGAAATTGATGATATCAGTAAATTGCAAAGTAAATTGATGAAAATTAACGCCAAATTACGTCAGGATATTAGAGCTATATTAAATGATGAGCAAAAAGTTTATTTTGACACACATTATAAGCAATTTATGAGAAAGCATGGTGCTATGCACAAAAGAGCAAAGTATAATAAAATTTCAAACACACCAAATAAACAGTAGTTATTAGATAATTATTAAATCTAATTTGTGGAATACACAAAAACCTTTTAAAAAATCCCCGGCTTAATTAAGCTGGGGATTTTTTAAATATCTTTGCTAAATAAACTTATTCATTTTAAGAAATGACAGAATTATATTTTGCTCATGCCAATGGTTTTCCTTCAAAATCTTATAACTGTTTGTTTAAGCATTTAAATATTGACAAAATACATTATACCAATATATTAGGACGAAGCAAATATGTTGTAGACGGTGATTTGAATAATCTTGCAAACGAAATACTTGACGATATTATAAGTAAAAATCTTAAAGATATATTAGCATTAGGGCATTCGGCAGGAGCTGTAGCCCTTTTATTAGCTGCTGCTAAAAGACCGGATTTGTTTCGGTTTCTTTTTCTAATAGAGCCGGTGCTTTTTTCTCCAATGAAACGACTGGCAATAGATATAGTAAGAGGTATTGGTATGGGTGAAAAGATGGGTGTTGTAAGCAAAGCACGAAAACGAAAGATGTACTTTGATGATAGAAGAGAAGCAGAGGATTATTTTAAAACTAAAAAATTTTTTCAGAAATTTGATTCACAGTGTTTTAATGATTATCTTAACGAAGCTGTAATTGAAAATAAACAAGGAGGGGTACAGTTGATTATTTCTGCTGATGAAGAGGCAGAGATATTTAAGTCTGTACATACTAAGGTGCCTGGAAATATAGATAAATTAACCGGGTTATATATTTTTGGCAATAAAAGCAAGATGCTTAGGAAAAGAGATATTTTGTGGTGGAAAAAGAATTTCCCAAATTTTAAAATTAAGTCAGTAGCAGGAACACATGTTTTCCCATTTGAAAACCCCGTTGAAACTGCAGAAATAATAAATAATGAACTATCCAAAATAAAAATGTAGTCTTTTGGATTAAAATTATTATTTTTGAAGACAAGAGATTTAAAGTGTTAATATATTAAAATACGAAAGATGGCAGGAATAAATAAAGTTATACTGGTTGGAAATTTAGGAAAAGATCCGGAAATACGTACGTTTGAAAATGGAAGTAAAGTAGCTCAATTTAGTTTAGCTACTACAGAATCTTATAGAGATAAAGATGGGAATTGGCAAGATCAAACAGAGTGGCATAATATTGTTCTATGGAGATATTTGGCTGAGAAAGCAGAAAAATTCTTCAAAAAAGGGACAAAAATTTATCTTGAAGGCAAGATTCGAAGTCGTAGTTGGGAAGATAAAGACAACAATAAAAGATATATTACCGAAATAGTTGGCGATAAAGTTTTGATGTTAGATAAACGAGAAGATGGAGGAGGTTATCAAGCACCACCACCAATAGAAGAACCTACTACTACTAGCACAAATACTAATGATAACACTAAAGTTGAACCCCCTATCGAGAAATCACCGGAAGATGATTTACCATTCTAAATTAACCCTGATTATTCATACAAAAGCAAAGCGAATTGTATGAATAATTCGGGTTACGGGTTAAAAGTAAAAAAGGGAGATATAAGTAAATATATCTCCCTTTTTTAATAATGATAACGTTAATACTTAACGTCTTCTCTTATTATTTTCTTTTACATATTGCTCAATGGCCATAGACATCGATGGAGCTTGTTTTGATGGAGCCGCAATTTCTATTTTAAGACCGGCTTTTATAGCTGCATTTTTGGTTGTTTTACCAAAAACAGCTATAATTTGTTCTCCTTGTTTAAAATCAGGGAAATTATTAAATAATGATTTTATCCCTGATGGGCTAAAGAAAACAAGCATATCATAACTGTAAATATCAACCTTACTAAGGTCGCATGCTAAAGTTCTGTATATAACAGCTTTTTCAAAATTAATGCCTTCAGCTTTTAAAGCATTAGGAATATCCGGCTTATGAATCTCTGAACATGGAAATAAAAATTTATCTTCTTTATGCTTCTTTATTACTTCCATTAAGTCATTAAAAGTCTGCTTACCATGAAATATTTTTCTTTTTCTATATTGAATATAGTTTTGAAGATAGTAAGCTGTGGACTCCGATATACAGAAGTATTTCATATCTTCAGAAATATCGGCACGAACTTCTTTAGCAATTCTAAAAAAATGATCTACCGCTTGACGACTGGTAAAAATAACGGCAGAAAATTCTGTTATATTTATACGATCTTTTCTAAATTCCGCAGAAGAAATACCATCTATTTTAATAAACTTAAAATAGTCAATATTTAACTTGTATTTGTCGGCGAGTTTAGTGTAAGGTGATTTTTTTAAATCAACTGGAGGTGGTTGAGAAACAAGAATATTTTTTACTTTCATCTAAACAAATAATCTATTAATATTCATATCCGATTAACTAAAAAACAAAGAATATTATTAATTTAATCTTTGCTAAATCAAAATTTTTAAACAGCTAAAACCCAATTAAAATATAGCTTTTGAGCTATTATTAGTGGTAAAATTTCGACGGTGCAAATGTAAACAATAAAACTAAACAAACTAAAGTTATTTTTTTGCTCTGACAGAACTGCCAGCTTCAATAGTCTGATTATAAATAATATGCTTAAAATAGATACTATCATTAATAATCCTAAATAAAAATTTAAATAAAAGAGTATCCATAATCCAAAAAAGATTACTGCTCCAAATATATTATAGGATAGCACTATTATATTTAGATAATTAATAGCAATTTCCTTTGCCTGATATATCCATTGTGAAATTAATATAAAACTAAATTTTAATGAGATGTATACTGCTACTATTAGTGTTACGTAAATAGCAGATTTAAAACTTAAGTTTATGTTTTTTTCAAAGTAAAAATGATAGGTAATAGCAGTAATAAATAATCCTAAAGAAGCTATGTAAAATGCCGTTAGTAGAATATTAACAATATTTTTGGGGATAAATCCATCTTGTCGAAGACGGCTGTATGACTTTTTGCTAATAAGGCCAGTTAAACTATCAACCAACCTTTTTGGGAATAATATTTTAAGCACTACAATAAGCACTGATAATACTAATAGCCAATAAAACACCCACGAATTGTGAATATTAACAATAGGTTTTAATTGTAGAAGGAGAAATATTGGCTGAAAAAATAAACTCATAATAAAAGTTATACTATTTTGATTCCTATGATGATAATATCATCAATTTGTTCAATATCTCCACGCCATTCAACGATGGTATTCCATAGGATTTCCTTTTGAGTTTCCATAGGTTTATCATAAATTTCCAATAATAAAGCTTTAAAGCGTTTTGTCATAAACTTTTTACCTTTATCGCCACCGAATTGGTCGATATAACCATCACTTAGTATATAAAATATATCTCCTTTATGCATACTAAATTCCATATTAGTAAAAGGCCTATCATCTCGTTCATGTACACCAATAGGCATTCTGTCAGCTTTAATAATAGATAATTCGCCTTCTCTAATCATATACAATGGATTGTAAGCACCGGCAAATTGTATTTTCATATTCTCAAAATCATAAACGCAAAGAGATATATCCATACCATCTTTAGTATCTGTTTCTGAGCCTTCTTGGTTTAATGAAGTAATTACGTTATGCCTAAGCAGATTTAATGTTTTAGCTGCAGTATCTACTTCTGGTTTATTTGCAATTTCATTTAAGAATGATATTCCCATAATACTCATAAATGCACCTGGAACACCATGACCTGTACAATCAGCTGCAGCGATAATGGCTTTGCCATTCTTTTGCATCATCCAATAAAAATCACCACTGACAATATCTCTAGGCTTCCACAAAACAAAGTGCTCGGGGAATACTTTTTTCATAAGTTTCTTTTGTGGACTAACAGCTTCTTGTATTCTCTGTGCATAGCGAATACTACTCATTATATCTCTGTTTTTTTCTTCTATATCATCCTTTTGCGCAACAATCTCGGCAGTGGCTTCACGAATAATCTTCTTCAAACTTCTGGTTGATACATTTATGGCTCCCCACACAAACGCAATAAAGAATAATAAGTAAGCTATATATGCTATTATTGTTCTATGCCATGGTGGCCTGATGCTTACCGAATATTCCACCGTGTTACTAATATTACCATATAAGTCTTTTGCTTGTAGCATAAAAGTATAATCTCCTTCATGCAAGTTAGTAAACCTTACTTCAGTTTTATTCGACCAATCTCCCCATTCTTCTTCAAAGCCTTTTAGCATCCATCGATATACAGGTTTTGCTTCAATATTACTTGATATCCCACCAAAAAAGAAGGTGAGATTGTGCTGCTTATAGTCTAGAACTTTAATCATTTCACTGGGTTGTTTCCCAACTAAATTAGAGTCTTTATCTATATAAAAACCATTGAATAGAGTGTCTTTATTGGTAAGTACTTTATTAATATAAGCATTGATAACACCTGAATTAGCTTTCTTGCTAATATCTATCTTAATTAAATCAGATGGGGTTCCTCCGGACCAAAGTGTTTGATTGTTAAAAAATAGTATGCCAAATAATTTATTTGAAATATTTTTAGCAAAGGGCGTTTCTGATACGTAATTTCCTTCCGAATTTTTAATTAATTTTTTAATATATCCCGTTTCTTTATCCTTTGATTGAGAAATTGTCCAAATATTTCCATTACGATCAAGTTTTGCTCTATAGGTAAAATGAGTCATAAACCAATCGGTATATTTATTTGTAAAACTGAATTTCTTATTTTCATCAGAATATTTTAAAAACCCTTCCGAGGAAGCAAAAACCATATTCTTTCCATCATTGAATGGGAATATTGCGTCTTTCTCCGGTAAACCATTAGCTTCGTTAAATCTAAATATTTCAGGCTTTACAATCTTATGATTTATAAAAGTTGGTCTTGAGATTTTTATTACCGATTCAATTGTACCTGCCCATAGATTATAATTACTATCGAAACAAATTTCTCTAATATCCAAATCTATATTATTAACTTTACCTTCATCTATCCATTTACCATTATTATAATAGAAACTTGCTAAACCACTGGGGTACAATCCAATCCATATTCTATGTTCGTCTATTGGATCTTGTTTTAATATATTTCCTGAAGCAAAATATGTAGTATCAAGCTCATAGTCTTTATTTATCTGAAAAACAAAATTATCTGTTATAAATAAAAGAAGTTCTTTATTATCAATTGTAAGTTTTGTGGTGTAGTAAGTAGATTTTTCTGTCATTTCATTATTGAACACCTTTGCTTTAATGTTTTGCAATTTATTTATATCTTCTTGCGAAAGTTGTTCCTTATTCAAATAGTTATCTTGTTCCAAATAATATAACCGATAATCACTACTCAAAAATAGTCTGTCATTTAGTTTATCTATACCTAATATCTGGCCTTTAATATTTAATTTGTCTTTTGGAAAAAACTCATAATTGGAAAACACATCCACTCTACTAATATCGTCTTGAGCAATCCATAAGTTATTATTGCTATCCAAAAAGATATTTTCAATAATTCCATCTCCTATGCCATTTTTCTTATCAATTTTACGAATAAATTCACCTTTGTAATTTATTACGAAAATACCATGTCCTCTACCTAATATTGCAAAAGTCTTATCATTTAAACGAAATATTCTATTAATAGTTATTTCTGCAAACAAGTTTGATAACTGTGTTTTAAATTCATGTCTTATAATTGTGTTGTTTGTGCCAATTTTAAATGTCCAAAGTTTACTTTTAGAATCTATATAAATATATTCATTGTTACTAAATCTTTCTATATTTTTAATATCTGCTTTGTTTTCATCAGTGATGAAGAAAGAACCGGAACCAAAGCTTATTAGTTTTTTTTGTTTTATCTCATAAAGTCCTTTATTTTTTAAAATAACAAGTATTTTATTATTTATTTTCTTTGCTGATATAATTTTATTTTTTGTAGCAATGGTGTCTATTTCGCCATTTTTATAAATATAAATTTTTGAGTGGGATATGAAATATGCCGCCTTATCTAGAGTAAAAAGATACCAAATGTTACCAATGTTTTTTATGGATGCAGAGTCGAGAAGTTTATAAATAGGGTGATAGGCTAAATCCCCTTTATTACCCATATCATTATAGAAATATCCAAATTCGCCAATGCCACCGACATAAATTTTACCATCCTTATCAATATCAATTGATTTTATATCATTCTGGTTGTTTATGCGGTATTTTTTCCATAAACCATCATAGACTAAAAGACCTTCCTTATTTCCTATATAAATTCTACCATATATATCTTCTGCAATATCCCAGTTTTTAGGCTGAGCAAAGAAATCTTTACTGGTAAATACCTGTGTTGGGATATATCCCTTAATAGACTGAGCATTTATTATGCTTGAGCTAATTAAAATTAAAAATATGAGTAGTCTTTTTACTGACATAAATCTGTTATTTGTAATTATAAGATTATAAATTGCTTATAAAAAGATATTTAGCACATATTATAAAATTAATTAATAGTGCACTAATCCATAATAATTAAGCGTAAAAGTACAATTTTTATTTTATAAAATGATTTTTGTGAAAGTTTTTGCTAATAATAAGATATTAGGTGCTATAGTCTAAATTAGTGTTATGATATAATCAGCTTCGTTAAGTATTATTTTTATTCACCAAATCTCCAAACAAGTATTCTGCTTTTCTTATTTCCTAGCTCTATTGGTATTGTCATTATTTCTTTGGTTTTAATCTTTTCCAGACTCTTAATAATTGGTTTAAGGTTATCGTTATTTGAAATCAATGTCGAAAACCATCGAATAGAATCAGCATATTCTTTGCTTTCTTTCACCATGCTTTTAATAAATCTTTTTTCCCCACCAAGGCACCAAAGTTCAGAATCTATTCCTCTAAAATTGGGCTCTGGTTTATCACCATTTCCTAATGATAAATTATTTATTTTGCGTAAGTTAGCTTGTTCGTAGGCTTTTTTAGATGAAAAAAATGGAGGATTGCAAATACTTATATCAAACTTCTCGTTTTTATTTACAATTCCTTTAAAAAAGGCATTATCGTTATTTTGTTTACGAATTTCTATTTTTTCTTCTAAGCCATTATTATTTATAATTTGTCGGGCAGAATTAATAGCTAAATCATCTATATCGGTTCCGACAAAAGACCAGTTATATTCTCTTACTCCAATAATTGGATATATCAAACTAGCTCCAGTACCTATATCAAGACAACGAATGTTTTCTGTCTTAGGTTTCAGTATTTCAGCAATATGATGAATATATTCTGCTCTTCCCGGAATAGCAGGACAGAGATATTTGTGTGGGAGTTCCCAATATCTGATTTTATAAGAATCCTGTAAGATAGCTTTATTGAGCTGATAAACGGCTTGCGGATTACTAAAGTCTATTGATATGTTCCCAAACTGATTTCTTCTAATAAAGTCTTTTAATAAAGGATTTATTTTAGCAAGGTTCTTATAATTATATATTCCCTTATGTTTATTATTTGCATGTAATTTGCTTTTGCTTTTTATATTGGAATCTTTTTTCGACATATTATTTATTTATTTTCTTATAGCAATCAATTGTGTGGTCATTTACCATTCCTATGGCTTGCATAAATGCATAAATTATGGTGCTTCCTGCAAATTTGAATCCTCTCTTTTTGAGGTCTTTACTTATTCTGTCAGATAATTCAGTTTTGGCAGGAACTTGTTCTAATGATTTGAAATTATTATTTATGGTTTTGCCATTTACGTAATTCCAAATATATTTATCAAAACTTCCAAACTCTTTTTGAATTTCTATAAAAGCCTGTGCATTAATTAATGTGGAGGTTATTTTAAGTTTATTACGTATTATACCTGCATTTTGCAATAACTCTTCTCTTTTGTTATCATCATATAATGCAATTTTGCGGTAATCGAAATCGTCAAAAGCAAGTCTAAAATTTTCACGTTTTTTAAGTATTGTTATCCAACTTAATCCTGCTTGAAAACCTTCCAATAATAAAAATTCAAATAATTTTTTATCGTCATGTACAGGAATTCCCCATTCATTATCATGATAATCAATATATAAGGGGTCTTCGGTAACCCAAGCACATCGTGTTTTATTTTTCATTCGTTTCGTATTTTGTAATCTATATTTTATTGTCTCTTATACTTATAACATTCAAAAACAACAAATTTATGATTCTCACCGATAGTATCTGTCCTTGGAAAAAGTTTTTTAAGAAAGCTGCGATAATTCAAATGTCTGTTGGCAACAATTACTAAACGCCCTTCTTTCTTTAGTTTTGTTTTGCTTTGGTAGAAAAGATTAAATGTGGTTTCTGTATTTATCTCATAATCAAAATGGAATGGAGGATTTGTAATTATTAAATCTAAACTTTCATCCATGAAATCCTCAATATTATCATTAAAAGAAAATTTAAAATTCTTACCTTTTAGGTTTAGTTTCGAAGATTCTATGGCAAGGTAAGAATCATCAACAAGATAGATATTTGGAGCTTCTAATCCTAAGGTATCATACGTCTTAGCAATATGATAGGCTATTACACCATTGCCTGAACCTAGATCTAATATTTCTTTCTCGTTGCTATTTAACTCAATATTCTGTAATAAAAATTGTGTAGCATAATCGATATTATGCGCCGAGAAAACACCATAGTATTGTTTCAAATATTCCTCTTTATTTATTTGAATAGTATTTATTATTGAATGTGCTTTTGTGTGCAAAGGTTTTTTAAGTATTAACAATCTGGCTTTTTTCTTTGCTAAACTTTGTTCTGATTCTGAAAAATAATTCTCACTAATTTTTACATATTGTTGACTAAAATTCTTAGTCATAAATGAGCAAATAACAGTAGTGTTTTTATTACTAAACTGAGAAATTTGATTTAAATAAAGCTTGAACAAATCTAATGATTTTGGTATTTTTAAAAATACATAATCTAAGGGCTTAGGAAGCTTATCAATAGGATAAAATATTTTCTCTTTATTGAAATCAAACCCATTTTTCTCTAAATTGTGCTTTATTGCTTTTTCTTGACTTTTAAAATCAATTATTGATATTGGATTATATTTGTTTAAATGATTAGCCAGGTATCCAAACCTATCATTATAGATTGCAATATTAGAATTTTTGATATTGATTTTGTTCCAATAATTTAATAAATATTCATCAGCGGCATTCCATGCTTGCAAGGAGTTATTACGTGATAAAGGAAATCTTTCTATTTTAATTGCCTCTGATATATGCATAATAAAATTTTATTTTACAAAAAAGGGAGTTTAGTGAAATTACAAACTCCCTTTCAGTTTCTGTTTTTCAAAGAAAAATTATTAATATTATTTTGATTTAATTTACATAAATTATCATTCAATACAATAAGCTATTATGCTAAAACTGAATTTTAAGCTTTTCGTGGATAATTCCACTAAGTTTATCTATATCAATTCTCTCTTGTTGCATAGTATCTCTTTCACGAATCGTAACAGTATTGTCTGTTAGAGTCTGATGGTCAATAGTAATACAATATGGTGTACCGATAGCATCTTGACGGCGATAACGTTTACCAATAGCATCTTTTTCGTCATATTGGCAAATATAGTCTTGCTTAAGAGTATTCATTATTTCTTTTGCCTTCTCTGGCAAGCCATCTTTTTTAGTTAGTGGCAATACCGTAGCTTTTACAGGAGCTAATATTGGTGGAATATTCAAAACCACTCTGCTACTACCATCTTCTAATTTTTCTTCTTGATAAGCGTAAGAAAGTATCGATAAGAACATCCTATCCAAACCTATTGATGTTTCTACCACATAAGGGACGTAGCTTTTGTTTAGTTCAGGATCAAAGTATTGTAGTTTTTTGCCAGAGAATTCTTGATGTGCAGAAAGGTCAAAATCTGTACGACTATGAATACCTTCTAATTCTTTGAAACCAAAGGGAAATTTAAATTCAATATCAGATGCAGCATTTGCATAGTGGGCAAGTTTCTCATGATCGTGGAAACGATAATTATCTTCCGGTATTCCCAATGCTTTGTGCCAGGCAATTCTTTTATTTTTCCAGTATTCGAACCATTTAAGTTCTTCTCCCGGGCGAACAAAAAATTGCATTTCCATTTGTTCAAATTCTCTCATTCTAAATATAAACTGACGAGCAACAATCTCATTTCTAAATGCTTTTCCTATTTGAGCAATACCAAATGGAATTTTCATTCTACCGGTTTTTTGTACATTTAAATAATTCACAAAAATACCTTGAGCTGTTTCTGGGCGTAGATAAATTTCATTAGCATCGTCGCTTATCGAACCCATCTGAGTACTAAACATAAGATTGAATTGACGAACATCAGTCCAGTTTTTCGATCCGGAAAGCGGACAAGTAATTCCTAATTCTTCAATTAAGGTTTTGATACTTGCTAAGTTTTCTGATTCCATAGCACCATAGAGCTTTTTGCTGATATCATCAATTTTGGCTTGACGTTCAATAATTCTACTGTTAGTAGCACGATACTGTTCTTCATCAAAGCTATCACCAAATCTTTTTCTGGCTTTTTCTATATCTTTATTTATTTTAGCTTCAATTTTAGCCATAAAATCTTCTACCAAAACATCCGCACGATAGCGTTTTTTACTATCCTTATTGTCAATCATTGGGTCATTAAATGCTCCTACGTGACCAGAGGCTTTCCAAACGGTAGGGTGCATGAAAATTGCAGAATCTATACCTACAATATTTTCATTCATTTGCACCATGGATTTCCACCAATAGTTTTTGATATTATTCTTTAACTCTACACCATTTTGGGCATAATCATACACAGCACTAAGACCGTCGTATATCTCGCTCGATTGGAATATAAATCCATATTCCTTTGCATGAGCAATAACTTTCTTAAATTTATCTTCGTTGTTTTGCATGGCACAAAAATAGAAAAAATGAGAATGCAATAAATGTGTAAATAATTATAAATACTTAAAGACAATATCTTTGATTTTCTTTATTTTTAAAGATTTTCTATCGTAATGTTTATAGTTAATTATAAGAACGTTTTCTTTATCACCTATATAAGGTTGCTTTAATAAGTCGTTGTTAAATTTGAGCTGCCTGTCCCGAACTTGTTTCGGGAGAGTTTTTCCGCATTGTACCTCGTTATTCATTGCTTATTCATGCAAAAGCAAATTCTATGAATAATGCAGGTTAATATTAGTTAATTATTTTTTTAGCATAAATAATTAAAAAACTTTACTTTCGCATTTTATAAAAACAAGAATATTTAATGAGTGAGAAAATTATTTATGGCATACAACAGGTAGGTATAGGCGTAGAGAATGTACACGAAGCATGGGCTTGGTATAGAAAATATTTTGGAATGGACATAAGAGCATTTGAAGAAGCTGCTGTGGCAGAATTGATGATGCATTATACTGAAAATAAAGCCAGGCCAAGACATGCTATTCTTGCCTTGAATATGCAATCTGGTGGTGGTTTTGAAGTATGGCAGCATACAGGAAAAACTCCTGAAAACCCTAAATTTGAAATTCAAATAGGGGATTTAGGGATTTTTGCTGCAAAATTAAAAACCCAAGATACCGAAAAAGCTTTTCAATGGATGAAAAATAAAGGTGTTGATATACTAGGTGATATCGTAAAAACACCAGAAGGAAAATCACATTTTTTTGTTCGTGATCCTTATGGAAATATTTTTCAAATTATTAAAGACGATTATGTTTTTGTAAATACAAATGCTGTTACAGGTGGTGTGTTAGGAGTGATTATTGGTGTTAGTGATATCGATGCTTCTTTGAAATTGTACTCTAAAACTTTAGGTTATTCAAATATTGTGTATGATAACAAGGGTGTTTCTAATGATTTTGGCTCATTACCCGGTGGAGGTTTGGAAAGCAGGAGGGTACTCTTAAGAAAAAGTAAAAAAACAGAAGGTGGCTTTAGTCCACTTTTAGGTCCTAACGAAATAGAATTAGTACAAATAATAGATTCCCCAGTAAGAAAAATTTTTGAAAATAGAATTTGGGGGGACCCCGGTTTTATTCATTTATGCTTTGATGTGCACAATATGGCACAATTGGAGAAAGAGTGTACTGCTAATGGTTTCCCTTTCACTGTAGACTCTAAAAATAGTTTTGATATGGGACAAGCTGCCGGGCATTTTGCATATGTCTCAGACCCTGATGGAACGCCTATTGAATTTGTTGAAACACATAAACTACCCATTATCAAAGCGTTAGGGCTCGGTATAGATCTTACCAAAAGAGATCCAAAGAAAAATTTGCCAAAATGGATACTTAAAGCTTTGGCTCTGAAAAGAGTTAAAGGATAGTTTAGATACTCCTTTCTATTCCTGTTTGATAAATGATTTTATTACCTTAGGGAAATTGTCATATTCCAGCTTGTGAATTTTATTGGCGATATCTGTATAACTATCAGATTCGCTAATATTACATTTCGCTTGAAAGACTATTGTGCCTTCATCATAGTGCTCATTAACAACATGAATAGTTATTCCGCTTTCTTTATCACCAGAGGTCTTTACAGCTTTGTGAACATTATCACCATACATGCCTTTTCCTCCAAATTTTGGTAATAGTGCCGGATGAATATTAAGAATCTTATTTTGAAAAGCATTAATAATGTTATTAGGTATTTTAAGCAAAAAACCCGCAAGAATAATATAATCTATTTCTTTATTTTTTAATATCTTTATTAGTTCAGTACCCCCAGTAAATACATCTTTGGGATAATAATATGATTTTATTCCTAGCTTTTTGGCCCTTTCTACAACATAAGCATCTTTTTTATTTGTATATATTGAATCAACTTTTATTTGATTATTGTTGGCAAAATATAGTGCTATATTTTCAGCATTAGAACCATTTCCTGAAGCAAATATTGCTAATTTTATTATCGTGTTACTCATACTAATAATATAAAATTGAGTTAGCAAAAGTATAATATTATAATAATAGATTTATAATTATTAATTAGTGGCTGTAAGAAAATTAGAATGTTTCATATATTATCTAACAAGAAAACAGCAAATATTAATTGGAATTAAATATAAATATTTTTTTACATTTGCTGAAAATATAGCTCATGAATAACCGCTTAAAAAACTTACAGAAATACAACCTTATTTTAGCTTCCGGCTCACCCAGAAGACAAATGTTGTTGGATGGCTTAGACCTTAGTTTTGAGATAAAAGTAAAATCTATCAAAGAAATTTATCCTCCAGATTTATCCATTAATGAAGTGCCTGAATATTTAAGCAAGCTTAAGGTTAATGCTTATAATGTTGAGAATCTAAAGGATAATGATATTCTAATTACAGCAGACACTATAGTTGTACTTAAAGGAAAAATTATTGGAAAGCCTAAATCAAAAACTGATGCTAAAGAAATTTTACAAAAACTATCAGGAAACAAACATACAGTAATAACCGGTGTTTGTCTTACATCTAACAAAAGACAACGTGTTTTTTCTTCCAGTTCTAGAGTTTATTTCAGAGAAATAAGCACTCAAGATATTGATTACTATGTTGAGGAATATAATCCAATTGATAAGGCTGGGGCTTATGGAATTCAAGAATGGATAGGGTATATTGCCATTGAAAAAATAGAGGGAAGCTTTTATAATGTTATGGGATTGCCAACACAGCTTTTATACGAAGAGTTAATTAAGTTTGTGGAATAATAATAAATGATAAAAGGTGTGTTTTTTAAAAGAATTTTAGCAATTAAAACATGCATTTTTTAGCGTTGAAATCTCAACCATTTAATTACTAACTAAATATAAATTTTGTTAAAAGGGAAAAGCGTCGCTTTTAGGCAGTGTTTTTTTTATAAATTCGTGCCGTTAAAAATAATTTTTTTTTAGCGTGTGAATTGAATGCAAATAATTTAACATATCATTACATTATATTTTTATGGAAGCATTTAAAAAGCTCAATAATTGGGTAGGATGGTTGGTCTTTGCCATCGCATCTACCGTTTATATCATCACTTCTGAACCTACTGCAAGTTTATGGGATTGTGGGGAGTATATTGCAACAGCATACAAATTACAAGTTGGACATCCCCCAGGGGCTCCTTTTTTCCAGTTAATGGGTAAATTTTTCAGTCTTTTTGCTTTTGATACAGCTCATGTAGCACGAATGGTGAACACAATGTCTGCTCTTTCAAGTGGATTCACTATCTTGTTTTTGTTTTGGACTATCACTCATATGGCGCGTAAAATAGTTACTAAAGGTGATAGCACAAAATTAACAGGAGGTAATCTTATAGCTGTTATTGGCAGTGGTGTTGTTGGTGCTTTAGCTTATACTTTTACTGATTCATTCTGGTTTTCAGCAGTTGAAGGTGAGGTTTATGCAATGTCATCATTCTTTACGGCTATAGTATTATGGGCTATGCTGAAATGGGAAGATGCTTCAGAAAATGAACATGGTTATAGGTGGATTATTCTAATTTCTTATTTAGTAGGTTTATCTATTGGTGTTCACCTTCTTAACTTACTAACTATACCTGCGCTTGTATATATTTATTACTTCAAAGTGTATAAACCTACCACTAAAGGAATTATTTTAAGTGGGATAATTTCCATTGTACTACTTGCATTTATAATGTATGGTATAATCCCTTGGATTGTTATTTTCGCTGGTAATTTCGAAATGTTATTTGTAAATTACTTAGGAATGCCTTTCCATAGTGGTACAATAGTTTACTTTATAATTCTTATTGCTGCTATTGTTTGGGGACTTTATTATACACAAAAGAAAAAGAAACTTATAGCAAATACTATTATTCTCGGAATTACTTTTCTAATTATTGGTTATTCATCATTCTTTATATTGGTGATAAGGTCCAATGCAAATACACCAATTGATGAGAATAATCCTGAAGATGCCACAAGTTTACTTGCATATCTTAACCGTGAACAATATGGAGATACTCCTTTGTTTAAAGGACAGTACTTTAATGCTCCTACAAAAGATCAAAGTCAATGGAAAGATAAATCTCCGGTATATACAAAGTCATATTGTGTTGTTGAGAAAGATAGATTAATACATCCTACAAGAATTACCCTTAAAGATCCCGGCTTAATTAAGTTCTATCAATATAAAAAGGATGCTGAAAAATATATTGCGAAGGCAAATAATCCAAAATATAGTTTAAAGCAAGCATATGTTCTTACCGACCCTCGTGAGAAAAGAATTCCTGTTTACGATGATAGATTTGTAACTATTTTCCCAAGAATGTGGAGTAATCAACGTACTCCTCATGCTAATGTCTATAAGCAATATATGAGCGACCACCCAAAGCGTATTCAAGTTAATGAGAATGGTGAAACCAAGACCCTTGAAGTACCTAGCTTTGGTGATAACTTGCATTTTTTCTTTAGTTATCAAATTGGTCATATGTATATGCGTTATTTTATGTGGAATTTTGTTGGCCGTCAGAATAATATTCAGGGACATGGCGATAATATTCACGGTAATTGGATTTCAGGAATTCCTTTTATTGATAATGCCAGACTTGGAGATCAATCTATGATTCCTATTGAATTACAGAATAACAAAGGCCATAATACATATTTTTTCTTACCATTGATACTAGGTTTAATCGGCCTTTATTTCCATTTAGTAAAGAACTATAAGGACGGTATCGTTGTTGTTTCATTGTTTATAATGACAGGATTAGCAATTGTTGTTTATCTAAATCAATATCCTTACCAACCTCGTGAAAGAGATTATGCTTATGTTGCATCTTTCTACGCATTTGCTATTTGGATAGGAATGGGTGTACTTGCAATTTATGATTTCTTGAAGAAATATATGAACGGGAAAGTTGTGGCATTTGCTACTACAGGAGTTACTTTGGTGCTTGTTCCGGGTATTATGGCTCAACAAAACTGGAATGACCATGATCGTTCCGGTAGGTATAATACTCTAAATATAGCTAAAAATTATTTAAACTCTTGTGCCCCAAATGCAATATTATTTACAAATGGCGATAATGATACTTTCCCTCTTTGGTATGCCCAAGAAGTTGAAGGAATTAGAACAGATATTAAAATTGTTAATCTAAGTCTTTTTAACACAGATTGGTACGTTGATCAGATGAGAAGAAAAACTTATAATGCAGATCCAATACCGATGGATATAACCAGAGACCAATATATTCAAGGAACTAATGATGTGGCTTATTTTATAGATAATCCTAATATTGCCAAGAAAGGGGAATACTATAAACTTAAAGATATAACCAATTTCTTCTTTAGCAATAATTTAAAAACTAAATATCCTTTGCGTGATGGATCTAAGATGAATTATATTCCTACAAAGCTTGTTTATGTTAATGTTGACAAAGATAAAGTTCTAAGTAATGGTACCGTTGCTCTAAAAGATAGCGCATTAGTTGTTGATAAAGTTAAGTGGAAGATTAATGAAAATCTTGTACAGAAAAATAATCTTATGATGATGGATATGCTAGCAAATTTTGATTGGGACAGACCAATTTATTTTGCTATCACTACCGGTGCTGATGCATATTTACACCTTATGGATTACTTCCAAATGGATGGTATGGCTTATAGATTAGTGCCAATAAAATCTCCCAGTGGATTTAATCAAGGTAGCTATGGTCGTGTAAACACTGATACTCTTTATGATAGATTAATGAATACTTTCGTTTATGATGGTATTAATAATCCAGATTTGTATTTCGATGAACACCATATGCAATCTATAAGAAATTATAGAAGTAACTTCTCTCGTTTAGCGACTGAATTAGTTAAAGAAGGTAAAAATAATAAAGCTAAACTTGTGTTAGATAAATGCATGAAAACATTGCCGGAAGTAACTGTTCCTTACGACTATTTTGTAGTTCCAATTGCAGAAAACTATTATAAAATAGGTGAGATAGATAAAGCTAACGAGATTACCAATAGACTTTTTGAGATTTATTCTCACGATTTATTATTTTACTTTAGTAGTAATAGTCCTAAAGCATATTTAAATGAAAAAAGAAATTCACTTTTCATAATGCAGGAAATAGGTCGTTTAGCAAGAACATATAAGCAGGAAGAATTGAGTACAAAGGCTCAAAAAGTATTTGAACAATATATTCAAGCTTTTAATATAGGATCGGCAGGTAGATAATATATTGCAGATTAATGAAAAACGCCAATGAATATCTTCATTGGCGTTTTTTTGTTGTAGAATAAAAAAATTATTATTGACTGTTTTTTTATAAAGTTTTGTAAAGAAGTTAATATACTTTAGGAATAGCCTTTATTAATTCTTTAGTATATTCTTCTTTAGGTGAATTGTATAAACTATCAGCTTCGCCAAGTTCTACTATTTCTCCATTTCTCATAACAAGTATTCTGTCACTCATATATTTTACCACCGATAAATCATGTGAAATAAAGAGATAGGTAAATCCAAATTCTTCTTTTAACTCGTTGAGCAGATTTAATACCTGAGCTTGTACTGAAACATCTAAGGCCGATACTGACTCATCACAAACAATAAACTCTGGATTTAAAGCTAAACTTCTGGCAATAACTATTCTTTGTCTTTGACCACCACTAAATTCATGAGGATATCTATTATATTGATTTTCGGATAGATTTACTCTCTCCAATAGCTCAATTACTCTTGACTTACGCTCTTTCTTAGAGTTGAGAATTCCGTGAACCATCATAGGTTCTAATATTGCTTCTCCAATACTCAAACGTGGATTTAATGCCGAATATGGGTCTTGAAATATTATTTGAACTTCCTGACGTATTTTTCTAAGTTCTTTCTTGCGAAGTTTTGCAAGGTCTATTCCCTTATAAAGTACTCTTCCATTGTTTGATGGAATCATTTGTAATAAAGTTCTACCCAGACTTGTTTTTCCACAACCTGATTCTCCAACTAGTCCTAAAGTCTCACCTTTAAACACTTCAAAGCTAACATTATTTACTGCTTTTAACTTATTTGTTGGTACACCAAAAATATTACGTTCCGAAACAAATGATGTTGTTAGATTTTCAATTTTAAGTAATGCATCTTTATTATAAAGTATATTATGCCTTTTGATTCTCTCACTATTTGTTATTAGTCGTGTTTTAGCTTTTATCTCTTCACTACTCAAATCAAAATAATCACTCACTGTAGCAAGCATTATTGGTCTATTGCGAATTGGTGGCCGACAGTTTATTAACCCTTTAGTGTAAGGTGTTTTAGGATTTTTAAAAATAGTATGTATACTTCCTTCTTCAATCATTTCTCCACGATACATTACTAAAACTCTATCCGCAATTTGAGCAATAACTCCCAGGTCGTGAGTAATGAAAATAATACCCATTCCATATTTTTTCTGTAAGTTTATGAGAATTTCCAAAATTGTTTTTTGTACTCTTACATCAAGAGCTGTAGTTGGTTCATCAGCAATAAGTAGTCTTGGTTTACAAGAAATTGCCATTGCTATCATTACTCTTTGTTTCTGCCCCCCAGATATTTGATGTGGATATGAATTAAATATTTTTTCTGGCCTTGGAAGTTCAACTTCATTAAAAAGCTCTAAGGTTTGTTCCTTAGCCTGAGTGTAATTTACTCCTTGGTGTAGCATTATGACTTCAGTAACTTGCTCTCCACATTTAATAACAGGATTTAACGATGTCATTGGTTCCTGAAATATCATGCTAATATCAGCACCCCTTAACTTACGATACTCTGCTTCTGATAATTCTGTAAGTTCTATTGGCGTTTCTTGATTTCGAAAATATTTTATGTTCCCTTTGGTGATATTAGCCATTTTGCTAAGTATTCCCATAATTGCCATCGATGATACCGATTTCCCCGAGCCGGATTCACCTACAATTCCCAATATTTCACCCTCTTTAATATTAAAACTTAAGTCTTTGACAGCAGTAGTGATACCTTCCTCTCCTTTAAAATCTATTTGCAGATTATTAACTGAAAGAAGTAACTTATTTTGCTGTTTTAAATTTGACTCAGGCATAATATTCATAGGTCAAAAGTAGTTATTTTAGTAATTTGAATTGCGTATTAATTGACAAATTAGTTTGTCCGCTGTTACAAATAATCTATACGATAAAGAATGTAATTAATTTATTGGCAATTCTTATGGAAAATCAATAACACTTTACTTTTGTATGAAGAAAGAAGATAAATTGGTTTTTAGTGAAAAACAATTATCTTTGATGTTATATAATAATTTCTTTTACTCATGATAAGAATATTAATAATTGGTGTTTTTTTACTTAATGTCAACGTGTTTTTTGCGCAAAGTAGCAACCCAATGCGTATTGAAATTATCGAGAAGGGTGTTGAGAATGTTGTGGGTATTCCTCTTGAAAATAAAACTTTGCTTATTCTTACACATAAGGAAAAAAGAGCACCAAAAGGTGAACATTGGGTAATTAATATATATAATTCTGTTTTTTTTAAAGTCGGCAATCAGAATCTCTATTTACCACGTGAATTTGAATTGTTTAACTATAAATTAATGAATGATAGCATTGTTTATTTGGTATTTGCCGAAAAAGATGGCTATAATTCCAGTGTAATGATATATAGACTTAATGTTAGAACAAATATTATTAGACATACATATATAAAAGGTGCCAGAAAAGCTAGATTACTTTATTTGGAATATTTAAAAGATAAAATTTTCTTAATAGGAAATAATATGGATGGCCTACAGGAACAGTTAAAAGAAATATATTTAACAAAAGGTATTGAAATTATAGCTCCAAATTTCCCGGAATACACCAATATTATTGCCTCATATTCAAATATCGCTGCCAATAAAGTTATTGTGATGTCAAGTATCTATAGGGGTAGTAATATGGGAGTTTTCTATAATGAATTTAATGGGCAAGATAATATTAGTATTAAAAACCAGCTTCATGAGGCTGATAATATAAGTCTTATTGATGGTAGCTTGGTTGAGAGTAAAGGTCATGCCTTATTTTTTATGGGTACATTTAATTATGAAAGAGGTAAAATTAAAGATATAAATAAGTTAGTTAGGGTGGGAACATTTTTTGCTAAAATTGTTGATGGTCATTTTGCCTTTTTTAAAACCAACAAATTCTCAGATTTTACTAATTTATTTTCTACATTGAGCTATAAAGATCAGGTTAGAGTTAAGGAAAATATTAAAAAGGGGAAGAATGTTGATTTAAATTTTAGACTCCTTATCCATAAGGAAGCTATTAAACAAGGTGAAATATATGTTTTAACTGCCGAAACATATTACCCTGAGTATCATTACGAAAATAATTTTGATTCCAGAGGCTATATGTACCAAACTCAAGTTTTTGATGGTTATAGAACCAATAATTGCATTGTCGCAGCTTTTAATGAAAATGGTAGACTTGTGTGGGACAATTATATGCATGTTGATAATATTAGGTCGTATCGCTTACATGAAAATATTCTGACATTTGCTGAAAAAGATAGCAGTATTGTTCTAGCCTATTATGACAACGGTAAAATAAAAAGTAAGGTTGTAAAAGGAAATGAAATTGTATATAAAAAATCTGAAGATAGAGTTGAAACGGTATTAAACGAAAATATTCTTTATGAAAGTAATAGTTTAATACAATACTGGTATGATAATTTTTTTATATTGTCAGGTTATCAAACTCTATATGGTCGGGACGGTAAAAAACGGAAAGTGTTCTATTTTAATTTGATATCATTCGAATAATACTTCTGTTAACTCACATTACTAGATTTAATAATAAGTAATGAATAAGTGGATGTAATTCCCGAAACAATTTAAAGACAAGTTAATTTAGAAAAACTCAAATTTAAGTTTTTCTAAATTAACAGGATTATTTATAAATAATCCTAATCAAATATTACATAGCATCTGCTCCACTAACAATTTCAATAATTTCATTAGTAATAGCGGCTTGACGAGCTTTATTGTATGTTAATTTAAGGTCATTAACCATTTCGGTAGCATTATCAGTAGCTTGGTGCATAGCAGTCATACGAGCACCATGTTCAGAGGCGAATGAATCTAATAGAGCTTTATAAAATTGAGTTTTTAAAGTTTTAGGTATAAGCTCACCAACGATAACCTCTTTTGAAGGCTCCATAATATAGTCGTTCTGTGTTTCCCCTTCAACAACATTTGTTACTACAGGTAAAAATTGTTCGTTTGTAAGTACTTGAGTTGCCGCGTTTTTAAATTGATTATAAACTAATTCAATTCTGTCATATTCTCCTTCTACAAAGTAGTTAATTATTTTATTAGCAATATCAACAACTGCATCCCAATTAAGGTGATTCCAGATATCGTCATTATTATCAATAACCTGATAGTTATGATTTTTAAAATACTCACTGGTTTTACGACCAATTGTAAAAAAGTGAACATTACCAAGTTTATATTGTGTGCTATACTTGTCATTCAAAAGAGCTTCAGTACGTTTTATAACATTAGCATTAAAAGCCCCACAAAGTCCACGATTAGATGCTATTGGAACAATTAATACTCTATTAGCATCTCTTTGTTCTCCATAAATATTACCATCAGTATTGATGCCAGAACTAAGGTCCTGAAGAATCTCTCCCAACTTTTGTGCATATGGACGCATCGTAGTGATAGCATCAGTAGCCTTTTTAAGTTTTGAAGCAGCCACCAATTTCATAGCACTGGTAATTTGCTTGGTTGATTCAACAGAAGATATTCTTATTCGTATCTCTTTTAAGTTTGCCATATCGACAATTAGTTTGATTATAATTTAGTATTGAAGAGCTTTTGAAAATTCAAAAGCTCTTCAATATCAATTTTATTGAAATCTTTTGCTTACCTCAGCAGCAATTTCTTCAATAGCTTTAGTTTGAGTTTCAGTATATTTTCCTGCTTTTAAATCGTTAAGAACATCAGCTTTTTTCTCATGCATTGTACGAATAAAGTCTGTTTCAAAGTCCTTGATTTTATTTACAGGAACATTATTTACTAAACCTTTAGTACCGCAATAAATAATAGCAATTTGTTCTTCTACTGTCATTGGGAAATGTTGATTCTGCTTAAGAATTTCAACATTTCTATGTCCTTTTTCAATTACAGCAAGAGTAGCAGCATCAAGGTCCGAACCAAATTTAGAGAAAGCCTCTAATTCACGGAATTGAGCTTGGTCTAATTTCAAAGTACCAGCCACTTTTTTCATTGATTTAATCTGTGCATTACCACCAACACGGCTTACAGAAATACCGACGTTAATAGCCGGACGAATACCACTATTAAAAAGGTTTGTCTCTAAGAATATTTGACCGTCAGTAATAGAAATTACGTTAGTAGGAATATAAGCAGAAACGTCACCGGCTTGTGTTTCAATAATTGGTAATGCTGTCAACGACCCACCACCTTTAACCTTATCTTTTAAAGACGGAGGAAGGTCATTCATATTTCTAGCAACTTCGTCTGATTTTATAATCTTAGCGGCGCGCTCTAATAAACGTGAGTGAAGGTAAAATACATCACCGGGATAAGCCTCACGTCCAGGAGGACGACGAAGTAATAGTGATACTTCACGATATGCAACAGCTTGTTTTGACAAGTCATCAAATATTACTAATGCAGGGCGTCCGGTATCACGGAAATATTCACCGATAGCAGCACCGGCTAAGGGAGCATAGAACTGCATAGCAGCAGGATCAGAAGCTGTAGCCATAACTACAGTGGTATATGCGATAGCCCCACTTTCTTCTAATACTTTTACTGTATTAGCAACGGTAGATCCCTTTTGTCCTATTGCCACATAAATACAATATACAGGTTCGCCTCTATCATAAAACTCTTTCTGATTAAGGATGGTATCTAGTGCAATAGTAGATTTCCCTGTTTGACGGTCACCAATAATAAGTTCTCGCTGACCTCTACCAATGGGAATCATAGCATCAACAGCCTTAATACCTGTTTGTAATGGCTCGTCAACAGGTTGACGGAAAATCACACCCGGAGCTTTACGTTCGATAGGCATTTCGAATAATTCACCTTCTATTTTACCTTTTCCATCTAAAGGTTCTCCAAGGGTGTTAATAACACGTCCAAGTAAACCTTCTCCAACATTGATTGAAGAGATACGTCCGGTTCGTTTTACTACATCACCTTCCTGAATAGAATCTGATTCTCCTAAAAGTACAACCCCAACATTATCTTCTTCAAGGTTAAGGGCAATACCCATAATATTAGCTTTTTCAAACTTTATTAACTCACCAGATTGTACATTAGAAAGACCGTAAACACGGGCAATACCGTCACCTACTTGTAATACACTCCCAACTTCTTCTAATTGTGCTTCTGATTGAAATCCTGAGAGTTGTTGTCTTAAAATTGCCGATACTTCAGCGGGTTTAATTTCTGCCATTTTCTATGGTATTTATTATTCGTTAAATCTTAATTTCTTATACTTGTCGTTCCAATACATTTTTCAATCTTACTAATTTTGTCTTAATGCTGGCATCAAATTGTTGGTCATCTATATTAATGATAAATCCTCCAATCAAACTTTCATCAATAGATTCATTAATTTCGATTGTTTTATGTATTTGTTTTTCCATGGTAACTGCTATTTCGTCAATAACAGCTTTTGGTAGTTTTGTTGCTGAGAATAAATTAACTTCTTTAAGTCCTTTTGAGTCTTTATACATCAGAATAAATTGTTCTGATAATGAAGGGATAATAAATTCTCTACGGTTTTTTGAAATAATGCTTAAAAAACGTAATGTAATTTCTGAAACTTTTCCGTCCAAAATAGCAGATATAATTTCTATCTTCTTAGCTACTTTAATAACAGGACTTTTAAGCATAGCAACAAAATCTTTAGAGAGATGGCAAAGATTCTGAATATATGCCATGTCAGCATATATATCTTCTACTATTTTTTCTTCTTGTGAAAATTCAAATAGTGCCTTTGCGTATCTTTTAGATATTTTTGTATTACTCATTGCTGCTAATTAAAATTGAGTTGTTCCAATTGTTGTTCTACCAAAGCGCTTTGCTTTTTCTTATCTTCTAATTCAGCTTTTAAAACTTTTTCTGCAATTTCTATTGAAAGCTCAGCTACTTGAGTTTTTATTTCACTAAGAGCAGCACGTTTTTCATTCTCAATATTAAGCCTTGCATTTTCTACAATTCTATCAGCTTCACTTTGTGCTTTAATTTTTGCATCATTGATAATCTGATCTTTAGTTTTATTGGCTTCAACGATAATAGCATCACGTTCGTTTCGTGCTTCTACTAATAATTTTTCATTATCAGCCTTAAGCTGTTCCATCTCACGTTTGGTTTGCTTTGCCATTGCCAAAGATGCTGAGATATTTTGCTCACGCTCTTTAATGGAAGACATAATAGGTTTCCATGCAAACTTCTTTAATATAATAAGAAGAATTGAAAAAATTAATGTCATCCAAAAAACCAGTCCTAATCCAGGAAGTACTAAATCCATTTGTTATAATATTTTAGTAATCAATAAATTTCTTTTAAAAAAAGAGCAATTATTCCCCAACCAACCGTTGGGGAATAATATGCATAAAGGTTTTTCTTACAATACAATAATCAAAAGACTGATTACAATAGCGAAGAAAGCAACACCTTCTACAAGTGCAGCTGCAACAATCATGTTAGAACGAATATCTCCAACAGCCTCTGGTTGGCGTGCAATACCTTCAACGGCTTTTCCACCAATCTGACCAATACCGATACCAGCTCCAATTGCTGCTAATCCTGCTCCAATACCAGCACCCATCCATGCGATGCCAGCTTCTAATAAAATTGCTAATGTTAACATAATGTAATGTTTATAATTAGTAAATAAATAAAAAAATATTCAATATTAATGACTTTCTTCCATTGCCATACCAAAATACAGTGCTGAAAGCAAGGTAAATACATAGGCTTGAATGAAAGCTACTAAAATTTCTAATAAACTAAGGAATACAGAGAATGCAACTGAAACAACTGAAACTCCATATCCACCAAAAACGTTCATGGCTCCAAAGATGAATATCATGCTTATGAATCCTAAAACAACAATGTGACCTGCCAACATATTGGCAAAAAGTCGAACCATTAGCACAAATGGCTTTGTAAATACCCCCATTATCTCAACCATGGGCATAATTGGTATAGGAAACTTTAACCACCATGGTACACCCGGCATATTAATAATATGTACCCAATAAGCTTTGTTTGCACTGAAAGAGGTAATTGCGAATGTGAATAATGCCATTACCATAGTAACTCCAATGTTACCGGTAACATTTGCTCCTCCCGGGAATATTGGAACTATTCCTAATAAGTTGTTAATCAATATAAAGAAAAATAGAGTAAGTAAATAAGGCATATACTTTTCATATTTTCTATGACCTATTGAAGGTTTTGCAATATCATCTCTTACGAAGAGTATTATTGGTTCTAAAAATGATTGTAATCCTGCCGGAGCTTGTCCTTCTCTTTTCTTATATGATTTTGCTATAGTAATAAATATTAGCATTAATAATAATGCACTAAACATTATTGCAAATACTGTTTTAGTAATTGAAAAATCATAAGGTAATGGCCGTGTACTATCTGTTTCCATCGTTCCTTCAACAACAGGAACAATTTTCCCTTTGTTTTCACCTTCTATCTCAAGTTTAAATCCATCATAAGCGGCATGTCCATGCTCAAATCGTGAGGACATAAACATGTGTAAATTATTATTTTCATCTAAAATAATAATTGGTAAAGGAACAGTAATCGGATGCTCTCCAATATCTGCAATATGCCAATCGTGGGCATCTAATACATGTTCAAATATTAGTTCTCCAGCATTAAACTCTTTTTCACTATGTTGCTCAGCTTCATGGTGTGAACCTTCAATTTCTTCTTGTGCTATTGTACTTTGAAAACTTACAATAAAAAACAGCAAAATAATTGCCGTTATCATGGAAGAACGTCCTTCCCAAAACTTCCTAAGAATCATATTATTTGCTTCAAAATTATTTCTATTAATTGTGCACAAAAATATAAATTATTTTACTCTATTTAACAAAAAAAAGCCCTTATTTATTTTTAGTTTATTGATTGTTCATCATGTGCCTTGCCAAGCTTAATAACAGCAGTGGCTTCGAAAGCAGAATAAATTAGATATAGAACTAAAAAACTAAGTATAAATTGCTTTGCATCAGCGGGTTTAAGAAGACCGTAAATTAATAAAATCGATAGAAAAGATAATAGTTTTATAGTTGTAATAAGCATATAACGAGTAACAAATTGACGCATATTTTTTCCAATGCTACTAATAAAACCTTTGTGAATAAGAAAAGTAACAGCCATAAAAAATACTGGTAATACCGGTAAAGTTGGAGTTACCCATTCTTTAGGCATAGCATAATACCAACCTAATGCAATAATTTCAACGAATACACTAATACCTATTAGACGTATTAAGAATGATTTTTGACTCATATTTAAATTTTGAATTTACTTGTTTAAATTTTTGTCTGATTTAAGTAAGTCTTTTATAAAAAAATAAACTGCTATTACCACAGATAATATACTAAAAGTAATAGTGAAAACAGGAAATTCCCAATCGATATGTCTGTCAAGGACAACACCTCCATAGGACCCTCCTAAAATAATAATACCCATCTGGAAAGCCATAGATGAGTATTTTGCATAATTACTTAGCTGATTCTTTTTCAGTTTTGACATTTGGTGGTCCTAATTTGGTAGGCGCAACATTTTTGCTTTCTTTATCCATATTTATGGTTCCACTAATATTAGCACCTGGTTCGATGGATATTTTATTAGTAATAATATCGCCGGTTAATGAAGAGCTGGCTTTAAGTGATAATAGTTCACTTACTCTTATTTCTCCATCAATTTTACCCATTACCTCAGCATTTTTACATTTAATTTCACCTTCAATTTTGCCATTAGTACCAAGAACTAGTTTCCCTAAAATATTTAATGTTCCAACTACGGTTCCATCTATACGTATATCACCTTTGGTTTCTATTTCACCATGAATCTTTGTGCCAGCAACAATTCTATTGAATTCTACTGCCGATGTGTCACTTGTATTTCTTGCCATCTTTCTGCATTTAAAAAATTGGCTACAAAGATATGAAATATTTACTTACTTGCTTTATACTAAACATTTTTCAAATTTTATAGTAAATTCAACTAACATATACAAATTTACGATTTTCAAATATATAAAATAAAACAGAAAGTTTTTCAAAACCAAGATTTTTTCTAAGTCTTCTATTGATTTCTTTCGACAATAACCGACAATTTGTTCAGATTACCATTGTTGCTGATTAATATATTTATCTATGTTATTTTTCAAAAGGGGCAAATTTCGGGTTATGGACAAATCGTTCTTTACATACATTTTTTACTATATTTTAATACTAACAGCAAGAAGATTCTACAAAATCATAAATGTTCCTTTTGATAATGTTTCTAAATATTTGTTAAAATTAATAACAATTGTCAAACTTTAAGAAAAATGTATTTTCTTTGCACCATTAAACAATATCAGTCAAATTATATAATATTTAGCAAGAAAATGGCTAGTGAAAATACAAAAGATAAAATATTAGAAGTAGCAAACAAATTGTTTAGCCGTTTTGGGTTTCATAAAACTTCAATGGATGAAATTGCTAGAATTGCAAGAAAAGCAAAAGGCTCTTTATATTATCATTTTGCCAGTAAAGAAGAATTATTTACCGAAGTGGTAGCAAAAGAAATTGAAAACCTAAAGGAGAACTTAACAATAATTGTTAATGATAAAAATCTTAAGGCAGAGCAGAAAATTAAACAATATTTAGTTAAACGGATGGAAGTACTGAACAATGCTTCTAATTATCACGAAACACTGAAAGCTGATTTTTTCGAGCATTTTGATTTTATTGATGATTTAAGAAACGACTTGGATGTCTGGGAAAAAGAACAAATAAAGAAAGTTATTGAACAAGGGATAGAAGAAAATACATTCGAAAAACGAAATGGAAATATGGAAGTATTACTTGATGTTTTCATTATGGTATTAAAAGGACTTGAAATTCCGTTTTTTTTGCAAAATAAATACAATAAATTAAATCCGTATTTTGATGATTTATTACAAATATTAATAAAAGGTTTGAGTAAATAATATTTTTTTGTACCGAACTGACTACTAAACAATATTAGTTTAAATATAACATATGTTATTAATAGAAAATATATAATAACACATAATATATATAAACAATGAATATTTACTTTAACAATAATAGAATAGCAATAAAATGAGAATCTTTTTTAGAAAAACATTAGAATTATTTGGATGGAAACTTATGGGTGAATTTCCTGACGTAAAAAAGAGTGTCGTAATAATTGCTCCACATACAAGCAATTGGGATTTTGCCATTGGCAGGTTCTATTTGAATGCTATAGGCATAAGCAATAATACACTAATGAAAAAGGAGCTATTTATTTTTCCACTCAATATTATTTTAAAGGGATTAGGAGCTATTCCCATTGATAGGAATAACAAAAAGACAAGTGTTGTAACTCAAACGGTATCTATGTTTAATAATAGAGAAAATCTGAATCTATTTATTGCTCCGGAAGGAACACGAAAAAGAAAAACTAATTGGAAAAAGGGGTTTTATTATATAGCTAAAGAAGCAAATGTACCTATTGTTGTGAGCTTTATTGATTACGAAAAGAAAGAAATAGGAATGAAATGTATTGTTAATAATACTAATAGTTTTGATGAAACAATGCAAGAAATTACGGAATACTATAGAGATATTAATGCAAAATATCCTGATAATTTCTGTTTAGATAAAAGATATAATTAATTTTTTTACATAATACTGACTAAAAAACGATAAAAGTATAATAATATGGGAGATAAAATATTGATAAAAGAATTATTGAAAGACAAGAATGTTGGAGCAGTAGTATCAAGCTCTGATAATATTATCAAAAAAATTGTAAATGAAATTGATTTTGCAAATGCTGAAGTCATCGTTGAATATGGACCTGGAAAGGGAACTATTACAAAACAGCTACTAAAAAGAATGACAGCCAATGCAATACTATTTGTTTTTGAAACAAATCAGGATTTTATTGTTGATTTAGAAAGAATTACTGATAAGCGTTTAGTAATAATAAATGCAGATGCCAAAAGTGCTTCATTAATATTAAAAAATAGATACAAAATAGAAGATGTTGATTATATAATTTCAACAATCCCATTTACTTTTCTAGATAATAATATTAAAAAAAGACTTATTTTTAGTTCGTATGCTATGCTCAAAGAAAAAGGGAAATTTCTAACCTATCAATACACCCCATTAATATATAATATCATTAAGAATAAATTTAGAGACTTCAGTATAAAACCAAACTTATTAAACTTCCCCCCTGCTTTTATTATGCAAGGAATAAAATAAATAAATAATTAAATAAATAAATAAATTTAAATCATGAACAGATTAGCAGAATTAATAATAAAACTAAAATGGCCAATAATATTGGTAGTAGTTGCATTAACTGTATTTTTCGGTATGCAGTTAAAGGATATAAGTATAAACTCAGATGTGATAAGTTCACTACCGGATGATGACCCTGTGGCAAAACTATATAAAGATATAGGTAATAAATATGGCGGCAATGCAATGGGAATGATTGTTTTAGAAACTGATGATATTTATAAAACCGAAGTATTGGAGCATGTAAAACAAATTACCGATAGTTTAAAAATTACTGAAGGTATTTCTACCGTAAGCAGTTTAACTGATATTATCGATATAAAATCAACCGAATTTGGATTGGAAATAGGAAAGCTGGTTGATGAATATGAATTGCCGCAAACCCAAAAAGAATTAGATAGTTTAAAAGCTTATGTTAATTCAAAAGATATGTATAATGGCTCCATTGTTAGTGAAGACGGTACAGCCACTTTAATAATGTTTACTCTACTCGATGATGCAGACAAGCAAGCCGTTGCAGCAGATGTGAAAAATAAAGTTGAACAACTAAATCTCCCCGAAAAAGTGTACTACGGAGGTCTGCCAATGATGATGAATGATGTAGCAGATTTAATAATGTCAGATTTAACTCTTCTGCTGCCGATTGTATTTATATTAATTGCCTTGATCCTGTTTTTAAGTTTTAGAACGGCAAGAGGGGTGATTATGCCTCTACTAACAGCGGGTATTGCAGTTGTTTGGACTTTGGGGTTGATGCAATTATTAGGATACCAATTAACTATGATTTCAAACAATATTCCGATTATACTCTTGGCTGTTGGTAGTGCCTATACTATTCATGTATTAAACAGAATTAATCAAACTTTCGATAAAGACAGGAAAAAGGCAATAATAAAAGCGATGGCTTATATTTTTATACCTGTAATTCTGGCAGCGGTAACAACGGCTATAGGTTTTGTATCATTTGTATTCGGAGCATATTTAACCATGATACGTGATTTCGGAATATTTACTTCACTAGGAACTTTAATTGCTCTTTTATTATCACTATTCTTTGTACCCGCAGTTATATCTGCTTTATCATTGTATAAGAAAAATATAACAGAAAAACAATACAACAGCAGTCAAAAAAACGACTTCTTATCAAAGAAAATACTGCGTCCGTTAGTAAATCTTTTATTTCATCACCCAAAATATACTCTAATCGCATGGGGGGGATTAATAGTAGTGAGTATTGCCGGTATGTTTTTAATAACCACCAGTGTAAATATGGCTGAGTATTTTAAGAAAGATAACCCAACCCGAGTATCAGAAGATATTATGCAAGAAAAATTCGGTGGTTCTCAACCTGTATTTGTAGTTTTTAAAGGCGATATACAAAGTCCTGAAGTTTTAAATATGATGATTAAAACCGAAGACTATATGGAACAATATCCCGAAATATCAACTACTCAATCTATTGCCGATTTAGTAGAAGAAATGAATAACGCTATGGGTGAAGGTAAAAAAATACCTTCTTCTAAAGAAAAAATCGAACAATTATGGTTTTTATTAGACGGACAAGATATTTTATCACAACTTATAACAGATGAACTTGACGAAGGAATAATTCAGTCGAAATTTGCTTCATCAGACAGTAAAGAAATGAGCGATTTTGTAGATTATATGAATAAATTTATAAAAGAAAACTCTACCAAAGACTGTCAAATATCAATAACAGGAACGCCTTCGGTTTATGTGCGAATGAATGAGAGTTTATTATCTAGTCAAGCAAGTAGCTTAATTATAGCGATATTAATGGTGCTTATTATAGTAGGGCTAATATTACGGTCTTTCTCAAAAGGTGTTTATGCTACAATACCTATAATAGTAACCATTGCTATTCTATTCGGTTTTATGGGATATGCAGGTATTGCATTAGATATTGCAACAGTATTGGTGGCAAGTATTGCACTGGGTATCGGTATCGATTATTCCATACACGTAATTACACACTTTACTCATTCTATGGAAGAGACTGGTGATATCAATAAAGCCTTGGAAGATACTATAATGATTAGCGGAAAAGCTATTGTAATAAATGTAATTTCCGTAGCATCTGGATTTTTGGTATTGCTGTTCTCTCAAATAGTTCCAATACAAAATTTCGGATTATTGGTAGCATTAAGTATGATAGGTTCAGGACTTGGAGCTTTAACACTACTGCCTGTTATATTGATATTAGCAAATAGAAAAAAGAAAATAACAAT
>Ga0256842_1000141_pt1 | contig 60275 bp, 59 predicted proteins | sample 4559240metaG_FD_185973 | JGI IMG/M metagenome (GOLD analysis project Ga0256842, IMG submission 185973) | Hydrothermal vent microbial communities from Guaymas Basin, Mexico - 4559-240 | ecosystem: Environmental > Aquatic > Marine > Hydrothermal vents | place: Mexico: Guaymas Basin | collected... | reverse complement strand
TATGCAGATTCTTATATTTTTCGCCAGCATCAACTTCCAGTATCTCAGCCATTTGTAATATTGGAACTTTTTGGAGAAGTGGAGCTATAGCTAAAGAATGCGTATTTTCATCTACAAGAATATAATAGCGACTAAATTTCTCTTTATTTTCAATTAGAAACTCAGTAAGAGACTCTAAACTATTATCAATAAATATAGTGTAATATGTATTGCTGTATTTAATAGCCATTTTATCCATGATAAATATTTACTCCTGCAAATATAGTATATTCATCATCAAGATTTTTGTTTTGAGGTAATTATTTATACTATACAAAAACTAGATGGCGTTTTCCTTTGATGTTTTTCAGTTTGTGAAATTACCCCCCCGAATTATTCACAAATAAATAATCCTGACGATAAAGTAAAACTAATAACCTCAGTTAATATATTTAGATGTTTTTTAAATACCCGAATTTGAGTTTTTCTAAATCTTGGTTTTTCCGTATTGTACTCTGCTATTCATTGTTTATTCATACAATTCGCTTTGCTTTTGTATGAGTAATTCGGGTTAAAAAATCCAAATATTTAATTTGTCAATATAGTTTATTGTTTGCCGGAATCGTCTTTCTTATTACCTTTGCATTAATTAATATCAAAGGATAATATGTATACAGTAGGAGAAAAAATTGCAAGTATTAAGGGGCAACTACCAGAGCAAGTTAGATTAGTAGCTGTATCTAAAACTAAGCCAATTAGTTTAATTCAAGAAGCCTATGATGCAGGACAGCGGATATTTGGTGAGAATAAAGCCATGGAAATGAAAGAGAAACATGAGGCGTTACCTGACAATATTCATTGGCATTTTATTGGTCATTTGCAAACAAATAAGGTGAAATATATTGCCCCTTTTGTGAAATTGATTCACTCCGTTGATAGTTTAAAACTATTGAAAGAGATTAATAAGCAAGCTCTGAAAAATGATAGAATTATCTCTTGTTTGCTTCAATTTCATATCGCAAGTGAAGAAACCAAATATGGACTATCGGCAAAAGAAGCTTATGATATTTTAAGTTCAGAGGAATTCAAGACACTAAAAAATATTAGAATTACCGGTGTAATGGGTATGGCAAGTAACACTTTTGATACAGACCTTGTGAGGGAAGAATTTAAATATTTGAGAACGATATTTCAGAACTTACAATATGATTTCTTTCTCAATGATATTTTCTTTAGAGAAATATCAATGGGAATGTCAGGAGATTATCAAATTGCTGTGACAGAAGGCAGTACTCTTGTTAGAATAGGGAGTTCTATTTTTGGCGCAAGAGAATATAGAACTGGTAGCACTAAATAGAGCATTTGTATAATAATGATTTTAGAAACGAATTTTCTAACTTAATTCTCCTATTAAATCAAATGAATCTGCTCCAACTATTTTGACTTGATAAAACTCGCCAATTTTCAATTCTCTTTCAGGAGTGATAATTACTTCATTATCAACTTCCGGTGAGTCATATTCTGTCCGTCCAAAATATTGATTACCTTCTTTTCTGTCGATAATTACTTTATAAATATTTCCAATTCTCGACTCGTTTTTCTCTAACGAAATTTGTGTTTGAAGGTCCATAAGTCTGTTGAGTCGGTCAACTTTTACCTCTTCACTTACATTATCTTCCAATTTAAAGGCAGAAGTATTTTCTTCCGGAGAATATGTAAAAGCTCCAAGTCTATCAAATTTGCTTTCAGCTACAAAATCAAGTAACTCTTGGAATTCCTCCTCTGTTTCTCCGGGATAACCAACTATCAAAGTCGTTCTAATATTAATATCAGCAACAAATTCTCTAAATTTCTTAAGAAGATTTCTGGTAGTAGCTCCGGTGTGACCACGTTTCATTGATGTTAGAATACGGTCGTTGATATGTTGAAGAGGAATATCCATATAATGACAAATATTACTCTTATCTTTCATTAACTGCAGTACATCATCAGGGAATTGAGTAGGGTAGGTGTAATGCAATCTTATCCACTCAATTCCTTTTACTTCACTTAGTTTTTCTAATAATTTGCCAAGCATTTTTTTGCCATAAAGATCAAGGCCGTAATATGTTAAATCCTGAGCTATAAGCATGATTTCTTTTACTCCATTGGCACTTAGTTTTTCGGCTTCAGTAATAATATCTTCCATTGAAAGAGAGATGTGTTTACCACGGATTAAGGGTATTGCACAAAAGGCACAAGTCCTGTCGCAGCCTTCCGAAATTTTAAGATAAGCATAGTGACTAGGAGTGCTAATTACGCGTTCCCCAATTAGATCCTTTTTATAGTCTGCTCCAATATCATTAACTATTTCCTCAAGATTATGTGCTCCGTAAATTCCGTCAGCATCAGTAAATTCAGATTTTAAATCATTAAGATAACGTTCAGATAAACAACCCATAACGTAAACTTTCTTTACTAAGCCTGCTTTTTTTGCATCTAGTAGATTTAATATGGCTTCTATAGATTCTTCCTTTGCATCTTTGATAAAACCACATGTGTTTATTACTACATAATCAGCTTGAGTGTCAGATTCATGCGAAACTTCCAGATTATTATACTTTAGCTGTCCCATTAGTTTCTCAGAATCAACAAGATTCTTTGAGCATCCCATGGTGATTACATTTATTTTGCGCTTTTCTATATTTGTTTTCATATGTTTAAAATGTTTGTTTTGGTGATATGGAACTCTTAAGACAATATTTTAATCATGACCTCGTGGGTCAATTTACGATTAAAAATTGTCATGTTAGTTTCATATGTTTATAGTTTTATCGGTAGTATGAGTAGTATGAAAAAATTTTTATTCCTTTGCCTGCGTATGTCAGCAGATGTGTGATATTTAATAATAACTTTTATCATAACCGGTGCCAAATTTTTTATCGGTACTTGTTTTATAATTAATTCTGTATAATTCCTGAATCATTAAATTTTTACTAGCGTCATTAGTTTACTATAGGTATTATACTAATATCTTTATAATTAGTGATTTACGGAATGTATTTTGGTGAATGATTTGTCTTTATTATACTCCGATAATTGGTAAAGAATAATTATTTATCAATATTAAAAAGAGGGATGAAAAGAAGTCTATAATTTATTCAAAGATAGAATTTACAAACTCAACTCTATTAAATAATTGCAGGTCTTCTATGCCTTCACCTATACCTATGTATTTCACGGGAATTTCAAATTCATTAGAAATACCTATAACCACTCCACCTTTAGCGGTTCCATCTAATTTGGTCAAAGCCAAAGCATTTACTTCTGTTGCAGCAGTGAATTGGCGAGCTTGTTCCACAGCATTTTGTCCGGTAGAAGCATCAAGAACAAGTAATATTTCATGAGGAGCGTCAGGAATAATTTTCTGCATTACCCTTTTTATTTTTGATAACTCATTCATCAAGTTTACTTTATTATGTAGTCTTCCTGCAGTGTCAATTAACACTACATCAGCATCTTGACTGACAGCAGATTTCAATGTGTCAAAAGCCACAGAAGCAGGGTCGGCATTCATACCTTGATTTATGCAAGGTACTCCTACACGTTCTGACCAGATAATAAGCTGATCTACAGCTGCTGCTCTAAATGTATCAGCAGCACCAAGTACCACCTTTTTGCCGGCTTGTTTAAATTGATGTGCGAGTTTTCCGATAGTTGTCGTTTTACCTACTCCATTAACTCCGACAACCATAATTACATAAGGCGTTTCTCTTTTCTCAAAATCAAAACCTATAAGGTTGTTGTTATGATGCTTGTCAAGCAGGTTAACTATTTCTTCTTTTAGTATTCTATTTAGCTCAGAAGTACCAAGATATTTATCTTTAGCAACACGTGCTTCTATATTTTCAATAATTTTTAAAGTTGTATTAACTCCAACATCAGAAGTAACCAGGATTTCTTCCAAATCATCAAGAACTTCATCGTCAACAGTTGTTTTACCGGCAATAGCTTTTGTTAACTTGCTAAAAATCCCTGTTTTAGTTTTCTCTAAACCTTGATCAAGTTTTTGTTTTTTATCTTTCGAAAATATGTCAAATATACCCATCTTATAAAATTTTTGCTAAAATAGTAGTTTTTGATATACTTATACTAAAAAAAAAGCTTCTTCCGATATATCGAAAAAAGCTTATAATTTCTTACAAGTCCCTTGATTATTTCTTAGCTAAAATTCCTTTAACTTTATCATTAGGAACGACTTCCTCTTTAAAAGCGTATGCGCCGGTTTTCTCTGATTTAACCATGCGAATCACTTTTGAATAACTTTTACCTGCTGTTTGTAAACTCGCAACTACTTTCTTAGCCATAATTCAATATTTATTTGATTTCGCGATGAATAGTCATACGCTTTAAAATCGGGTTATACTTCTTTAATTCCAGACGATCCGGAGTATTTTTTCTGTTCTTTGTAGTGATATAACGTGATGTGCCTGGCATACCACTTTCCTTATGTTCTGTACATTCAAGTATCACTTGAACTCTTGCTTCTTTACTTTTCTTAGCCATCGTAAATCTACTTATAATTTTAGGGCTGCAAAAATAGAAACTATTTTGCTATCTACCAACATTTTTTTAAAAAAAAACATAAAGATTTTTCGTTTGAATTTCTTTACTTATATTATTGAAATATAATTCGATAGGATAATTGCCCTTTGAAATTGTTATTTTAGCTGTTTGCTATACCATAAGTTTATTATGAAAATGCTGTGCAAATGCTTTATGTTTTTAGCAATTTACACAGCATTTATCCTTTTTTGCAGACAATATGATTATATCTCGTCTGTTTCTACAACTTTTGCTAAAATATCAGCATATGGAAGTAGAAGGTATTTCTTTCCTTCAAATTCTGTCTCCGTTCCCGAAAATTCTTTATAGAGAACTGTATCGCCTACAGCAACCTCTGAATTTTCAATTGAACTCATAGCAATTACTTTTGCTATGTTCTTTTTTGTTTTTGCTGATTCAGGAATGATAATTCCACTAGCTGTTGTTTGTACTTTTTCTTCTTCTGTTATGTCTAAAAGTACATTCTGATTTACTGGTTGCAATTCGTTCATGACTATATGTTTATTTGTTATTTATTGTATTATTGTTTTTGAACTTTAGCCTTTAATTTCTAAAAGCTCATTTATTCTTTTCTTATCAAATCCTATTATCATTTCGCCATTGATATCGGTTTGTGGTACTCCCTGCTGTCCGCTTCTTTGTACCATTGCCTGTGCCGCTGCCTGGTCTTTTGATACATCAATATCGGTATATTTAATTTTATGAATACGGAGATGACTTTTTAATGTATTGCACCACGAGCATGTCGGAGTAGAATAAACGGTTACTCTCTTCTGAGGTTTGTCATTCTTACTCATTTCTGCTCTGTAAAGACTTTCTTCTATTAGGTTTTTATAAAAATCTTCGTTTTGACATCCTTTTACCAAATTCTTAAATTGTGAATTTTCAAATTCCAACAAACTAGGAGCTGTATTTATTCCGTATCCCTTATGAATATCTTTTACTTCTGCAACATTAACACCTAATACTATTAGTTTGTCTTTTTTCTTTATCGCTTTATTTAAATTATTAACAGCACAATCGCTTTGTTTACTGCCTTTTTTATAAATCAGACACCAAGCTTTTTCTTGATTTGCTATTCTGTTTTCAAAATCTTGCTTCGATTCAATATTAATAATCTCCATAAAAATAAATAATTTGAATTAACATCGAATATTTATAAAAATTATGCCAATGCTGAAAAAATTATATTTGTCATATAAATAAATTTGATTTTATGTAAAGTCTTGAATCTCAATTATAAGAAATTATGACAGCATGTCAGTTGTTCTAAATAGTATAAAAATTACATAAAAAAATTTTATCAAAGAGTGTTTTATTTACTTTTGTGGTCTGAAGTGGATAAATTTGATTGCTTGCAACCACAGGAAAAAATGCTAAAACAATAATCCTTAATTAAAAGCAATCCCGTTTTTCTTACTTTATAAAATGTACAAATTTCGAATTAACGCTTTTCGTTTTTTTGTTTTTTTGTATAAAATGATACTAAATATTAACGTATTAAAGTCTCGTAATTCCATTAGACTTTAATTTAATAAATCAATAACTATGGGATATTTATTTACATCTGAGTCTGTGTCAGAAGGACACCCAGATAAAGTTTCGGATCAAATTTCAGATGCTATTCTGGATAATTTTTTAGCTTTTGACTCTAATTCAAAAGTTGCTGTAGAAACATTAGTGACAACAGGTCAAGTAGTTTTAGCAGGAGAGGTTCATTCCAATACCTATGTTGACGTTCAAACTGTAACACGTGAAGTTATCAATAAAATTGGATATACTAAGAGCGAATATATGTTTGATGGTAATTCATGCGGAGTGCTTTCGGCTATACATGAACAGTCAGGAGACATTCGCCAAGGTGTTGAAAGAGAAGATAAGTATGATCAAGGTGCGGGAGATCAAGGGATGATGTTTGGTTATGCATGTAACGAAACTGAAAACTTTATGCCTTTGTCTTTAGAGCTTTCTCATTTACTTGTTTATGAGCTTGCCAAAATTAGACGCGAAGGTAAAGAAATGACATATCTTCGTCCTGATTCAAAATCTCAGGTAACTATTGAATATGGTGATGACGGAAGACCTAAATCTATCAATACTATTGTGGTTTCTACACAACATGATGATTTTGACGATGATGAGCCTATGCTTGCCAAAATTAAGGATGATGTTATAAATATACTAGTACCAAGAGTAAAGGCACAATTATCTCCGGAAATACAGTTAATGTTTACTGATAATATTATTTATCATGTAAATCCGACAGGTAAGTTTGTGATTGGTGGACCTCATGGCGATACAGGACTTACAGGTCGTAAAATTATTGTAGATACTTACGGAGGAAAAGGAGCTCACGGTGGTGGTGCTTTCTCAGGGAAAGACCCTTCTAAAGTTGACCGTTCAGCTGCCTATGCTTCTCGACATATTGCTAAAAACCTTGTTGCTGCCGGTGTTGCTGATGAAATTCTTGTACAAGTTTCTTACGCTATTGGAGTGGCACGTCCAATGGGAGTCTTTGTTGAAACTTTTGGTACAGCTAAAGTTGATATGAGCGATGTTGAAATTGCTAATAAGATTGATACTGTGTTTGATTTAAGACCTGCAGCTATTGAAGATAGATTAAAATTACGTAATCCTATTTATGCTGAATCTGCATCTTATGGACATATGGGTAGAACCCCTCGTACCGTTACAAAAGAATTTCATTCTGAATATTTTGAAAATAAAGTTGTAGAGGTGGAACTTTTTACTTGGGAGAAATTAGATTATGTTGATAAAGTAAAAGAGGCTTTCGGTTTATAATTACTGAAAATGATAAAGATCAGAATAGTGGCGCTTATGTGCCGCTATTTTTTTTGTGCTATTTACTATTTAAGTTTTAACCCGGATTATTCACAAATAATCCTGATGTTTAAGTAAAACTAATAACTTCAGTTCGATATAAGATTTCACTTACAGTAAGTTTATGTCGAGTTTAGGTTAATAATATTTATACTTTTGTACCTTAATTTTTAAATCAATATCATGAATAGAAATAATGGATTAAAAGTTATAGCAATATTTATTGCCTCAGCAATGATTTCTTTTGTTGCTTTAAATAAGAGTTTTGATAAAATTCCTAGTGTTTATCATAATGTTTTTTCCTCTGAAAAGGGGAATTATTTTATTGATAAAGAAGGAAATAAAAACTATGAAAATCATGAAAAAGCAAAATGGAGGTTTACAGATTTCGAAGAAATAGAATATGGAAATCCGGATGGAATACTATTGAAATTTAAGAAGAATTTTGAAGGAACTGTTATATATGGTTTATATCCTTATGAGAAAATGGAGCATCTTCACGCTGTTTTCTTTAAAAAACCAATTGAGATTGTCAAAGGAGAAGCTTTGCTTAAAATAAAGCATACTTTGGCTGGCAAATACGATTTAAATAATTGGGAAGAAAATAAATATGGTGTATTACGATATAGGATTCTTGATGAAAAGAACAATATTATTACAAATAAACGAATTGTTTTTAGTGTTAATGATAATGGTTTTGTTGTTGAACCTGGTATTACTGCCGGTCCTTTTGTATCATCATTGGGTGAAAATAGTTTAACAATGACTTTTTGGACGAATACTGCTGTAAAGACTAAGCTTGTAATAAATAATAAGGAGTATATTTCAGAGAATACAAAAAAGCATATTTTTCATATTGCTGGTTTAGAGGCAAATAGAGATTATGAATATAGAATTGATTTGGGCATTGATAAACTTATTAGCCATATTAAAACTGCTCCTAAAGCTGGTGTAAATTCAGATTTTACATTTGCTTTTGCTAGTGATAGTCGCGGAGGAACTCAATTTGGAGAAAGTCAGGCCAATGGTCATAATGCATATATTATGCGTAAAATGGCAGCATTGTTAACATATGAAAATGTAGATTTCTTTCAATTTACCGGCGATATGATTAATGGATATAAGTCTGATATTGAGCAGATGAGATTTGAGTACATGAATTGGTTAAAAACAATGTCGCCATATTTTCATAGCACTCCGCTTAATGTTGGTATGGGAAATCATGAGGCTTTTTTAAAAGTATATGGTGATAGGGAGAAGTATTACTCTGTTGATAATTTTCCTTTCGACGAGCAGTCGGCTGAATCTGTTTTTAGTGAGTTTTTTGAAAATGAAAATGATGATCTTATTAGCGAAGATGGTGCTTCATACGATTTAGACAAAAAGAATATGAATTTCCCTGAGTATAAAAACACAGTTTATTCATATAAATATGGAAATCTTGCCATGATAGTTATGAACTCAAATTATTGGTACACTCCATCTGTAAAGCTTATTCCTCAAATAGGAGGGAATGTACATGGCTATATTATGGATCAGCAAATGGAATGGCTTAAAAAGCAAATTTCTAAGTTTGAAGCTGATAAAAATATTGAGCATATTTTCGTTTCTATACATACACCGGCGTTTCCTAATGGTGGCCACGCTAAGAATGATATGTGGTATAATGGAAATAATGATGTCCGCCCTTATATAGGAGGAAAAGCTGTTGAAAAAGGAATAATTGAACGCCGTGATGAGTTTTTGGATTTATTAGTAAATAAATCAAAGAAATTTAGGGTTTTGCTTACCGGTGATGAGCATAATTATACGCGTCTTACAATAAATGAAAATTCAGAAATTTATAGTAAGGATTGGAAAGGAAAAAGATTAAAATTATCGCGGCCATTTGTGCAAATTGTTGATGGTGCAGCAGGTGCTCCTTACTATGCTGAAGAGAAAATGCCTTGGTCGGAAGATTTAAATAAGTTTTCAGCACAGTTTGCCTTAGTTATTTTTCATGTGCAAGGTGAAAAGATATTTATTAAAGTAATGAATCCTGATACTTTAGAAATTATTGAAGAGTATCAATTGAATTAATATATCAGGTCGTGATAGAAAATTGTATTTAGTAAATAGTATATTTTGTGCCTGGTATAAATTATGAGAATTGAAAAGTTGCAACTTGTACAAAGCCGGAGATATTCTCTTTGGCTTTTTTTGTATTTTATATTTTTATATGAAAATTCTAATTGTAAAGTTTTTATTCAATTTTTTATACGAAATTCGCACCATTAATCTTTTATTACAAAATTTATGAATATCAAGAATATAATTAGTTTATGGAAAGAGATTTATAATGGAAATAATCTTGAAGAGCTTGATGGTTTTATTGATGAAGTTGTTGAGTTTAAAGAGAATAATAAAGTTCCTGTTCTATCTTCAGAATGGTATAAAGATGTTACAGTTTACTCCATTTATGTAGATTTGTTTAATAAAAACTTTCAGGGTTTGGAATCTAAATTAGACTACCTACAAGAATTGGGAGTAAGTTGTCTTTGGTTATTGCCAATTTTGGATAGTCCGGGTAGAGATGCTGGTTTCGATATTAAGGATTATAAAAAAATCAGACCAGATTTATTAGATTTTAAACCTCAAGACGAGGTTTTTGATGCTTTTCTGCAAAAAGCTCATGATAAAGGTATAAAAGTGATTTTTGATATAGCTATTAATCATACATCCGATGAGCATCCTTGGTTTCAAGAGTCTAGGAAATCTAAGGATAATCCCTATCGCAATTATTATATATGGAATAAGGATGATAAAAAATATTCCGATGCTAGATTGATTTTTTATGGTATCGAAGAGAGCAATTGGAAAAAAGATGGTGAAGAATATTTTTTTCATAGATTTTTTGATTTTCAACCTGACTTAAATTATCGAAATCCTAAAGTATTAGTTGAGATGACAAGGAATTTTATGTATTGGTTAAGCAAGGGAGTTGACGGATTTCGTGCTGATGCAATTCCTTATCTGTGGAAAGAGGAGGGGACAGATTGTGAGAATTTACCAATGACACACACTGTCGTGAAGTTTTTTAGAGCGGTATTAGATTTTATAAGACCTAATACTTTATTACTTGCAGAAGCATGTCAAAAACCAAAAGATGTAGTAAAATATTTTGGAAATGGAGATGAATGTCATGCGGGTTATCATTTCCCTCTTATGCCGCAAATTTACAAAGCCCTTGGAAAAAAAAGTAAGCTGCCAATTACTACTACATTAAGCAAAGAAATAACTCCTGAAATTCCCGATGCAAGCCAATGGTTTACTTTCTTGCGTTGCCATGATGAGTTGAGTCTTGAGCTTGTTTATGTTACTGAGGAAGATAGAAAATATATTCATCAAACATATTGTAAAAAGCCTGAGTGGGACTTTCGTTTAGGACAAGGTATTTCTTCGCGTTTGGCTGAGTTAATGGACAATGATATCGATAAAATCGCTCTGATTTATTCTGTAATGCTTAGTTTGCCTGGGACTCCGGTTGTTTATTATGGCGATGAATTTGGAAAACAAAATGATGAGGTTTACTACAAAGAGCAGATTATGCTAACAGGTAAAGATGATACCCGTTTTCTTGTTAGGGGAAGAATTGATTGGGCTGAGTTGCAAGTTCAGTTAGTAGACCCAAATTCTTTTAGTTCTCAAGTATATGGTAAGTTGAGTTTTATGCTGAAAACCAGATCTCAACATAAAGCCTTTGGTAGAGGAAGTATCAACTGGATTGAAAATGATAATAAATCACTCTTAATTTATTCCAGAGATTATGGTAATGATAAGATATTGGTAATACAAAACCTTTCTGATAATAAAATAATTTATAATCTCGAGCAGTCTGTCAGTGAAATATTATTATCAAATAATTGTCTTTGGGATGATAAAAAGAATCTACTTACACTTGATAGATACGGATATATTTGGTTTAAATTTTAATAGATGGAAATGAAAATAAAGCATAGTTTTAAGGCAGTAATATTTGACCTTGATGGAGTAATTACAAAAACAGCTTTGGTGCATTCCATTGCGTGGAAAGAGATGTTTGACCAGTATTTGCATCAGAGAGAAGAGCAGTATGGCGAACCCTTTGTGGAATTTACTCATGAAGGTGATTACATTAAATATGTGGATGGAAAACCACGTTACGAAGGTGTTAAATCATTTCTAGAATCAAGAGGAATAAAACTACCTTATGGTGAGCCATCCGATGGAGTTGAAATGGAAACATATTGCGGAATTGGGAATAGAAAAAATATTGTTTTTAATGATATTTTAAAACGTGATGGTATAGAGAAATATCCTTCAACAGTAGAATTGATTCACATATTGAAAAAGAAAGGAATAAAAGTAGGAGTAGCATCTTCGTCAAAAAACTGTAAGAATGTACTGGAAATAACGGGGCTTGCAGATTTGATAGAAACACGTGTTGATGGTATTGTTTCCGCTGAATTAGGATTAAAAGGAAAACCTCAGCCTGATATTTTTACAACAGCAGCAGATAATTTGGGAGTGAGTTATGACGAAGCTGTTGTAGTTGAAGATGCCATTAGCGGCGTGCAGGCTGCCAGAGCAGGGAATTTTGGAATGGTCTTAGGCCTTGCAAGAGAGGAAAATGAAGCTGGCTTATGGGAAGCCGGTGCCGATAAAGTTGTTGCTGATATTTCTGAAATTGGTTACGAGGGTATTGTAAAATGGTTTGAAGAAGAACTGGAAGACGATAATTGGTCTTTATCTTATCGCGATTATAATAAAGAAAAAGAACGTTCTCGAGAAGCATTATTTTCTGTTGGCAATGGTTATTTTGGGACAAGAGGTGCCATGCCCGAAGCTGATATCAATAAAATTAATTATCATGGAACATATATGGCAGGGCTTTATAATAGGCGCGTTTCAGAAGTAAATGGTAGAGATTTGGAAAATGAAGATTTTGTAAACAGTATAAATTGGTTGCCTATTTCTTTTAAAATAGATGATGGTGAGTGGTTGGATATTAATAGTACAAATATATTAAAAATTAATAGAAAATTAGATTTTAAAACAGGACTTCTTACCAGAGAATTGCTTGTAGAAGACGAACAGGGTCGTAAAACTATGATTTATACACGTAGCTTTGCATCTATGGATAATATGCATATTGCAGGGATACATTATTGCTTAAAGCCTGTTAATTATTCTTCAGAAATTTATATTAAATCAAGCCTAAAAGGTAATCATATTAATGACGGTGTGGCAAGATACGCTGCTCTTAATCAGAAACACCTTGAACCAAAATGCCAAAAAACTGAAAATAACTTTCAGACTGTTATAGTAAATACCACAGAATCAAATATTACTTTGGCCACAACAGCAAGGTTAGATGTTATGTTTCAGGGAGTAGAAAAGAATGTTGATTTTATGCATTATACCGGCGATGCTGTGGCAGAATCATATTTCTCATGTAAATTAAATGAAGGAGAATACTTAGGCTTGATGAAAACAGTATGGATTGAAAAATCTACTGAGTATATTGATGTTGCTAATATCATTGAGAAATTAAGTGAAAGTAAAGGTTTTGAATATGAAATGAATAAGTCTTTTAAAGCCTGGGAGCAAATCTGGAAGAAAATTGATATTCAGATAGAAGGAGATAGGTTAAGTCAGAAACTTACGAGAATGCATCTTTATCATTTATTATCAGGGACTTCCCCACATAATAAAAATATAGATTTTAGTGTGCCTGCCAGAGGTTTAACAGGCGAGGCTTATCGTGGTCATATATTCTGGGATGAATTGTATATTTTACCTGTTTATTTTGTTCACTATCCAGAGGTTGCCAAATCACTATTAATGTATAGATATCGAAGATTAGACAAGGCAAGAAAATATGCAAAAGAATATGGTTATAAAGGTGCAATGTTCCCTTGGCAAAGTGGTAGTGACGGTCGTGAGGAAACTCAGAAGTTTCATTATAATCCACTTTCCGGCGATTGGGGAGATGATTATAGTTCTTTGCAGCGGCATGTATCTTTGGCAATAGCATATAATATTATTCAATATTATCATTTTACTGACGATAAGCAGTTTATGATTGATAATGGACTGGAGTTATTACTAGAAATTGGCAGGTTCTGGGAAAGTAAAGCCAAATTAAATGATTCCAACGGAAGATATTCAATAGATAAAGTAATGGGGCCAGATGAGTTTCATGAAGCTTATCCGGAGGCTGAAGAGGGTGGTTTAAGAGATAATGCTTATACTAATGTGATGACTGTTTGGATGTTCAAAAGTATTTCGGATATTTTAGATAAATTAGATAAAAATGAAGCTGAAACGGTTTTCCAAAAGATAGGTTTTGAGCAGAATGAATTGGAGAGATGGCAAGATATTTCCCGTAATATAAATTTGGTGATTTCAGAAGATGGAATTATCGCTCAGTATGATGGATATTTTGAATTAGCTGAGCTGGACTGGGATTATTACAGGAGCAAATATGGTAATATTCATAGAATGGATAGAGTGTTAAAGGCTGAGGGAAAATCTCCTGATAATTATAAAGTTGCCAAGCAGGCTGATACGCTTATGCTATTTTATAATTTGAGTAATGAAAAAGTTACTCAAATATTAGAAAATCTGCATTATAAACTACCGGAAAACTATATTGAGAAGAATCTTGAATACTACCTTCAAAGAACTTCTCATGGATCTACATTGAGCAGGGTAGTACATGCTTATTTGGCTCAGCAGCTTAGAAAAGAAGATTTGAGTTGGCAGATGTTTCAGCAAGCTTTAATAAGTGACTATAACGATATTCAAGGAGGGACAACTGCGGAAGGAATCCATACAGGAGTTATGGCTGGAACCATTTGGATTATCTATGCAGCTTTTGCAGGAATAGATTTCTCACATGATGAGCTAAAAATAAACCCACATCTTCCAAAGCATTGGAAAAAGCTTAGCTTTGCACTCGATTTCAAAGGAAAGAATTATAAGTTTGATATAACACATAATCAAGTAAAAATTAATTAGAATATTTAATATATATATTATGCTAGGAGACGTTTTATTAATAGAAGAAAAACACCATAAAGCAGGTGAACAGATTATTGCAGAGATATTGAAACGGAAAAAGGAAAACTTTACTGTAGCAATTTCTGGTGAATCAGGAACAGGCAAAACAGAATTAGCACATGTTATTGCCAAGGGGCTACGTAAACATGGCATCTTTGCTAAGCCTATTCATATCGACAATTATTATAGAATACTTCCATTGGAGCGTACCGAATGGCGCGAGAAAAATGGTGTTGATAAAGTAGTTGGTTACGATGAGTACGATTGGGATCTGATCTATAAAAATATAGCTGATTTTAAAGAAAAAACGTATAGCACAATGCCTTGCGTTGATCTTGTTACTGAGCAAGTTGATATGCTTACAACCAATTTTGCAAGTGTTGATATGCTTATTATTGATGGATTGTATGCTATAAATACTAAGGATATTGACCTTAAGGTTTTTATTGATATTACTTATCACGATACTGGTAAAGCGCAGAAACTACGAGGTAAAGAGCCTCAAAACGAATACAGAATGAAAGTACTTTTAAAAGAGCATGAGATGGTTAAAAATCTTAAGAAATTAGCTGACATTATTGTTCATAAGGACTATAGCGTGGAAGTACTTTAAAGATTTTTTAAGAAATACGGCATTAGTCTCCTTTGCTGATGTGTGATGCAAAGGGGGCGTTTTTTTATCCATTTTGATATATAAATTGCAATTTTTCTTTATCTAGGATTTTGATTTTCTTACCATTTAGACTTATAATACCTTCATTGTTAAATTCTGAAAGTATTTTACTTACTATTTCTCTTGACGAGCATAGTAAGTTAGCAAAGTCATTTCTATTTAATGGTAATTCAAATTCATCAGAACAGTATATTTCATTAGCAAAAAAAAGTAATTGCTTGGCCATTCTTCCGTGCATCTGTAACTGAACAAGGTTTACGCATCGTTGAAATTGATCAAGTTCATTTTTACATAAATCTAATATTACTTCATAAGCAAAATCAGAATTTAGTTTAATAAAATTTTTAAAAGTACTTACATCAACAAAGCATGCAGTAGTTTTTTCCAAAGCTATTGCCGAATAATGATTTATTTTATCTCCAACAGTAGTTGGTATTCCTAAGTAGCATGGAGCTTTTATTACTTTAAGAATTTGTTCTCTATTGGGGCCATCTATTACTATCTTAACCAGTCCACTGGATAAATATATAATATTTGATGATAAGGCCCCTTGTTTAAATATTATTTCTGATGCCTTAAAAGTAACTTGAACACAACTCTCATCCAATTCATCTAATTCAGTAAAATTTAATTTGTTAGCTGCATTTGATTTTATTAAGCACTTGTGGCATTTTTTAATGTTCTCATTAGTCTTATTCATTGCTTGTAGATATATAAGGATAAGATTTCAAAAGTACATAAAAATGTGAAATGTTTCACATTTTATGGTACAATATACCACATTAAAATTAGCACTTTGCTTTGTAATCTAATTTACTTTTGTAATGTTAATTGAATAACAAAATATTTATTAAACTAAAATTAGATAATTATGAAAACAAAGAAATTGTGTTTAGCACTATACTCAGGAAGTGTAGATAAGTTAACAGCGGCAGGAGTTATTCTAGGTGGCGCAGCAGCAGAAGATATGGATGTTGAAATTTATGTGTTATTACAAGCTGCTTTTGCATTTAAAAAAGAAAATGCAATGACAAATACAAGAGTAGCAGAAATTACAGATAAAAAAGATGAGTTTTTAGCTTCCTTGCAAAGGCTTGATGCCCCACACTGGACAGAAGCTTTTAAAACTGCTAAAGAAATGACAAATGTAAAAGTACATATTTGTGGTTTTGCAGGTAAAGTTTGGAATGGATTTAAGCTTGATGATTTTATTGATTTGGCAGATGATATATGTGGTATTGGAGAATATATCTCTTCTGCCGAAGAAGCTGATATAAATCTATTTATCTAATCTTAGAATCGATGTTTATAAAAATCAATTTTTTAATTTAAATCTTAAAATAATACTATTATGACACAAGAAGAATTAATGTCAGTAGCCATAGACAAATCTATTGATGCAAGAGGTACATCTTGCCCGGGGCCACTATTAGCAGCAAAGAAAGCTATTGGACAAATTAGCAAAGGTCAAACTATGGAAGTGCTTTCAGCTGATGAAGGTACCAAAAGAGACATTCCTAAATGGTGTAACAAAAAAGGTTTTGAATATCTTGGTACGATAGAAGAGTCTGGTTTTTTTAAAATAATTATAAGAAAATAATTATGGAAGGTGGAAAAGTAAATAATGGGCCTAAGATATTGGTTTTTTCTACTGAAAAAATCTCTGATCCGGCCATAGATATGGCAGGATTGCTTAAATTACACTATCCGCCAACAGTTTATACTATTTCGGTTCCTTGTTCTAGTGCTATTAAACCTATATGGATTCTTAGAGCACTAGATCAAGGTTTCGATGGTGTTTTTATAGCCGCTGATGGTACGGATTGTCCATATAGCGAATCGTGCACTGATAATACCGGTAAAATTGTATCCAATACAATGGAAATTATGAAATCGAGAGGGATGGACCCCGCGCGCTTGAAAATGGCAGCAATATGCTCCGTCTGTAGTGAACCTTTTGTAAAACATGTAAAAAGTTTTACAGAATATTTAAAAAACCATTCAAAGAATTGATAATGGAAAATCATTATAAAGAACTTAGCTATGATGTGTTGGTTGTTGGTGGTGGAATTGCTGGTGGTGAAGCAGCACTCAATTTGGCAAATATAGGGTATAAGGTTATCATTGTTGAGAAAGAGCTTAGTATTGGCGGTAAGATGATATTGTTAAGTAAAGTATTCCCAACTTTAGATTGTGCTGCTTGTATTACTACACCAAAAATATCTGAGATCGATAGGCATTCAAATATTTCTATTTTTACGAGTAGTGAAATCACTAAGATTGAGAAAAAAGCTGAATATGAGTTTGTGGCAATTATTCACCAAAAGCCTAGATATGTGCATATTGAAGATTGTACTGGTTGCCAACTATGTGAGGAGGCTTGCCCGGTAAATGTGGAGGACCAATATCAATATGGTTTAGTGGGTAGAAAAGCTGCTTATATTCCATTTTCTATAGCTAGTCCAAGAGTTGCTGCCATAGATATCGAGAATTGTACACTTTGTGGCGCTTGCGAACGTGCTTGTCCTACCTCCTGCATAGATTTTACTCAAACTGATGAATATTTTAGACTAAAAGTTAATTCAGTAATTGTTGCTACCGGTTTTAAATTATTTGATCCACTCAAAATACCTCGATATGGATTTGATAGATTTAAAAATGTAATTACTTCAATGCAAATGGAAAGACAGCTTGCTCCAACAAGACCATATAATACTATCTTAAGACCTGGTGATGGTAAAATGCCTGATAATATTGCTTATGTATTATGTACTGGTTCTCGTGATAAGTCTGTTGGAAATCCTATTTGCTCTCAAGTTTGTTGTATGTACTCTATTAAACAAGCTCAACTTTTGATGGGTGCATTGCCAATGGCTGATATTACAATCTACTATTTGCATATTAGAGCTTTTGGTAAAGGTTTTAATGAATTTTATGGACAGGCTCAAGAAATGGGAGTGGAGTTTGTTAAGGGTAAGGTGGCAAAAATAAAAAGTGCTGATAATGGAAATCTATTCTTAAGGTATGAAGATTTTGAAGATGGTATTGTAAAAGAAGCAGAACATGATATGGTGGTGCTTTCCGTAGGAATTTTACCAAATATGGGTATTGATGATGTTTTCGATGGTGAAGATCTCAATCTTGATGAATTTAATTTTATACAACAAAGTGATCCATTAGCTAGTCCTGCAAAAACTAGTATAGAAGGAGTTTTTGTAGCAGGAACAGCTTCCGGACCAATGGATATTCCCGATAGTATACTTTCTAGTGGTGCCGCCTCGGCTGAGGCAACAAGTTATTTAAGGAGGATAAAATCATGAAAGAAAATAGAATAGGTGTATATATATGCCACTGTGGTGGTAATATTTCTGATTATGTGGATGTCAATAAGGTAAAAGAAGCTGTTGAGAATGATGAAGGTATTGCTTTATCTAAAACAACAATTTTTGCTTGTGCTGATTCTAACCAAAAAGAAATGGTAGAGGACATTAAGGAGCAAAATCTTAGTGGTGTAGTAGTTGCCTCGTGCTCGCCTAAGCTTCATCTGTTGACATTTAGGTCGGTTTCTGAAAGAGCTGGCTTGAATAAATATAATTATGTTCATGCAAATATCAGAGAACAAGTATCATGGGCTCATTCTGATGATAAAATTGGAGCAACAGAGAAAGCTATACAGATTGTAAAAGCTGCAATTGCAAAGGTTAAGCTTGCTGAACCTCTAGAACCTATTACTGTGCCTACAGTTAATGCTGTTGCTGTTATAGGAGCTGGTATTGCAGGAATGAGGGCAGCTATTGAACTTGCTGATGCTGGTTCAAATGTTATTCTTTTAGAACGTGAATTTTTTATTGGTGGTAGAATTGCTCAATTCGATAATCTTTGTGTGAGTAATGAAACCGGTAAAGAACTTATTACTAGATTATATAATGAGGTAATGAGTCATGAAAATGTTACTTTATATACTGGTGCAGAGTTGGTTGAAACTAGTGGTAGTGTAGGCGATTTTAAAATTAAAATTAAAGTAACTCCCAGGTATATAAATTCTCATTGTGCTAAAGGTGAACTTCAAAAAGCTATTGATGTTTGTCCTGTTAAAGTCCCCGATGAGTTTAATTTTAATATTACAGATAGGAAGGCAATTTATCATAATTATCCTAGCGAATATCCACAATTGCCGGTAATTGATATGAAAAATTGTACTCGGTGTGGCGAATGTGAGAAGGTTTGCAGTAGTATTGATTTTAGTCAGAAAGAGAAGATTATTGAATCAAATGTTGGGTCTATATTAGTAGCTACAGGATTTGATCCTTACGAACCAGAGGTAGGTGAATTTGGATATAAAACTATTGAAAATGTGGTTACACTGCCACAATTTAAAAGAATTGTACATTATGCAAAAGATAAACTATTGTATAAGGGTAAATTAGTTAGAAATATAGCCTACATTTATTGTGTAGGTAGTAGACAGTTGGATGGAGAAAATAAATACTGCTCTAGATATTGCTGTACATCAAATATTTATGCTGCTATTACCGCTAAAAAGCAGTTTGGTAATATTAATAATTTCCATTTTAATAGGGGAATAAGAACATATGGTAAGCAGGAGCTTCTTTATGACGAGTCTTCAAGAATGGGGGATATTTATTTACAATCATTCGAGGATTTACCTCCTACTGTTGAGAGTGTTAATGGTAAGACAGTTGTTAAAATCAATGATTATTTAACAGGAGGTAAAGAGTTGGAAGTAGAAGCTGACTTGGTGGTACTTGTTACAGGAATGGTTCCTAGAAAAGATAACTCAATAGAAAAGTTATTGAAAATACCTAAGGGGAGAGATAAGTTTTTCAATGAGATTCATATGAAATTGAGACCTGTAGAAACAGTTATTGATGGAGTAACAATTGCCGGAGCTTGTCAAGGTCCAAAAAATATTATGGAGTCAATGAACTCTGCCTTAGCGGCTGCTACAAAATCGTTTTCTTTGGTTGATTCAGGGGAACTTGCACATGAGCCTATTGTTGCAATTGTAAATGCTGATAATTGTACTTACTGTGACTTGTGTAGCCAGGCTTGTCCTTTTGATGCAATACAAATGATTGAATATAATGGAAAATCAATTGCTGAAATAAACAATTCAACTTGTAAAGGCTGCGGAATGTGTATCCCCGTTTGTCCTACAAATGCATTAGATTTAACTTCCTTTACTGATAAGGAAATATTCTCTATGATTGACGCAATTGCAAATCATTCTTAAATAAAACTTAACTAGCAAGGAAGCACACTTTAACTGTTGATTAATGGTGCTGATAAAATATTTATATTATGAATGTAGAAAAAGGCAAAACGGTTAAATTTCTTAAAGAAAAAATGACTGTAGATAAAGAAGTAATTAATAATCTTAAAAGCTTTAATAAGAGTAAAAAGGCAATAATAAACTCACTGAAAGAGGGAAGTAAAACAGTTCCTCAGCTGGCAAAAGACCTGAATATTTCAACTCAGGATTGCATGTATCAGTTGATGAGTTTGTTGAAGTATGGTTTTGTTAAAACTGGTGAAATAGATGATATGGATGAGTATTTTTATTATGAACTAACAGAAAAAATTAGGTAAAATGGCAAAGATTAATCCAGATTTTACAAAAGAGCTCAGCAAATACGGAGCTTTTGATCCAAATGCTTGCTATAACTGTGGTCATTGCACTGCTGTTTGTAGTCTTTCTGATGAGCAAAATTCTTTCCCTCGCAAAATGGTTAGGTTCAGTGTTCTGGGTCTGGAAAATGAAATTCAAGAGTCTTTAGACCCGTGGTTATGCTACTATTGTGGTGAATGTACTGCTACATGCCCACGCGAAGCCGACCCAGGGGAGCTTATGATGTCATTGCGAAGATATCTAACAGTAAAATATGACTGGACAGGGCTATCAGGGCTGCTATATCGATATATTGGAGTAACTTTAAGTGCTTTTATTTTATTAGCTCTTATTGTGGTGGGAGTTGGTGCTTCTTTAAATTTCGACTTACATAAGATAATGCAATATGGGCATTTGTTCGAAATGTTTGCCATTGGTACTGTATTTCTCTTGATCTTATGTCCTAATGTTTTGCATATGTGGTGGTTAACAGTTTATAAATCTGATGCTAAGCCTAAAATAAAAAATTATTTTAAATCGTTTTCGGATTTGATAGTACATATGTTTACCCAAAAAAGAGCTCTTAGTTGTGATGATAATAAATTTAGATGGCTTGAGCATTTAATATTAGTATTTTCTTATTTACTATTACTTTTTACTACTGTTTTTCTTAATTGGTTTGAGACTAATAATGTATTAATCATATTTATAGGATATATTGAATCTATTTTTATTTTTCTAATCACCTTTGATTTTGTTCGTCGAAGAGTGAAAAAGGATGCCGAAATTAGCACACATTCCCAACCTAGTGATTGGTTTTTTGTAATATGGCTTTTATTAATGGGACTAACTGCTATATTGGTTAGACTCGCCATTGATTTTCATTTTATTGATACTTTCTCTTGGCTTTACTATTTGCATCTTATTGTTTTAGTACAATGGGCATTAATTATTGTTCCTTTTGGTAAATGGACTCACTTTCTGTATCGATCTTTTGCTATTTATTTCCAAAAAGTAATTAATACATAATCGATTTATATTTTTTAGAACTTATTTTTTAGAATAATTTGGAATGTCTTGGTTAAATAACTCTACTATCATAGGTGGAGTTATTTTTTTTGATTAATAATTATTTACTTGTATTATAAATCTTAATTCTATAACACTCACACTAAGATATACACAAATAATCCTGACGATTAAGAAAAACATATAAATTTGGGTATTTTTTAATATTTAAATTTGAGTTTTTCGCTCGTTTGCCAAAGAGTATCGGCGGATGGGTATTGCTAAATCTTATTCATCGTAAGTTCAAACAATATGCTTCACTTTAGTATGAATAATGCAGGTTAAAATATGTGATTTTTTCAGATTTATTATTTAGATTCAAAATAAATTAACGTGTTTTTTTGGGGATTTCCATTTTTTATTTTTTATTTTGATTTTGATATTTAATATGGTTTAACAAAAGTATTTTATGGTTATAAAGAGCAGATTATTAATTAGATAGTAAAATATTGTTATATATTTATCGATAGTAATTTATGCTGGATTTGTTCTCAAATAATATCAAATCAAAAAAATAGATTAATAAAAAAACATCCTGGTGACTTATTTAAAAATGATATATGTTGCTTTTTTGTATTGACCGTATAATGTAGTTAGCAAACCTATTTATATAAAAGTTTTTAAAAAGCAAATATTCATATAAATACATTTGTACACATATAAATTCACAAGTTTAACAACTGTTTTAACATAAAGGTATTTATCAATGAAACTTAAAAACTTAATAATTGCTTTTTTAGTGATTCTCGCCGGTTGGTTTTTGCTAACTTGGTCGATAGAGCTAAAAAGTGTTTTAATAGGGGTGGCCTTATCGGGTCTTTTATCTTTATTATTTTGCGGGCAGTGTACCATTTTCAGTGAAATGAAAATTACACCAAAGTCTTTTATTTACACTTTTATTTATTTATTCGTATTTCTAGTAGAATTAGTAAAAGCTAATATTGATGTTACAAAAAGAGTTCTATCTCCATCATTACCTATTAATCCGGGTATTGTAAAGGTTGATACTCACTTAAAATCAAAAATGGCAAGGCTAATTTTGGCCAACTCAATCACGTTGACCCCAGGTACATTTACTTTGGAAGTGCATGAGGATACTTTTTATATCCACTGGATAGATGTAAAGCACTCTGATGAGGTTCATGCCACTGAAGATTTAATACGTAAATTCGAAAAATTATTGGAGGAAATCTATGAATAATATTATCATTTACATTGCATTATTCTTTTTAATGCTAACATTATTGGCAGGTCTGATAAGGTTTATGAAAGGGCCTTCTATTGTGGACCGAGTTGTAGCTTTTGACTCAATGACAATTACATCTTTGGTAGTTATTGGCGTTATTGCTTATTTGTCTAACAGAGCTATTTATTTTGACGTTGCCGTAGTTTACGGTTTGCTAAGTTTCTTGGGCGTTATTATAGTGGCAAAATATATACAGGGAGGATTATAATATGAGCTATATAAAATTACTTGGAGAAATATTCTTAATGATGGGTTCTTTTAGCTTATTTGTAGCGGCAATTGGACTTTTAAGAATGCCTGATGTGTATAATAGAGTGCAAACAGGAACAAAAGCTTCTACTCTTGGTGCAATGATGTCTTTCGTTGGTATTGGACTTATGACTGTGGACCATTGGGGTGAGGCAAATTGGATAGGAAGAGTTTTTGTTTTAATAGTATTTATAATTTTAACAAACCCAGTTTCTTCTCATGTATTAATGCGAGCTGCTTATGCAATGAAAATTCCATTGTCAAAAATCACTTCCGTTGATAAACTAAAAGAAGATATCGAAAATAAAGTTGTGGAGGAACCAATAGATGAATAATGAACTAATATATATTATCTTGGCTCTGGGCATAGGTGCTCTAACCATAATAATGGCAATAATTGCTATTTTGAATAAGAAACTATCTATTGCAGTAGTAGCTGCAGGTGTGGTAAGTCTTTTTGCATCAATATTGTACCTTTTTATGTCTGCTCCTGATGTGGCTATGACTGAAGCAGCTATTGGTAGTGGACTTGCTACCTTAATTTTCTTTTATGTATTAAATAAAATCAAAAAATACAATGATTAGGAATTTTTTAATTGGTTTAGTATTGGCTAGCTTTGTTTACATCTTTTACAATTTGTATGTAAGCTATGAGCCAAAGACTGAACTTACAGGAATTGCAGCCCATTATGCTGAACAGGGTGCAAAAGAAGTTGGTGCTGCCAACTTAGTTACAGCGGTAGTTGTTACCTATCGTGGTTTTGATACCATGGGTGAGGTAACCATACTATTTCTTACTGCATCAATTATTGGTTTCTTCTTGAAACTTAATAAAAAGGATGAAAAAAAGGTAATTATTCATAAAGGAACCTCCGAGCTTTTGGTAACCTCTGCTCAGTTACTGGTTCCTATAATATTTTTATTTGGAGTTTATGTATTTATAAATGGTCACCTTACTCCGGGGGGAGGTTTTCAGGGAGGTGCTATTATTGCCTCTGGAATAGCATTATTAATTATGGCAAATCCTAATAAAGAAATAAATCACCACGCAATACTTTGGATAGAAAGTATTTCAGGAATTATGTTCGTAATAATTGGTTTGTTAGGTATAGCACTTGCAGGTGGATTCCTTGATAATAGGTTTATCAGCCTCGGAACATTTGGTGATTTGTTTAGTGCAGGAGCTATTCCTCTAATTTATAGTTTTATTGGACTTAAGGTTGGAGCTGAAATCTCCAATATTCTTAATAAGTATCAAAAATCTCAAAAAGAATCATAATTATGGAATATTTGAACTTGGGAAAAATAAGCCTCTTAATCGGTTTTATACTGATTATTATTGGCTTCTGGGGTATTCTCTCTCAGAAAAACATTATAAAGATTATTGTAAGTTTTACAATTCTCGATACCGGTATCAATATACTTATAGTTAGCCTTGGATATATAAAAGGTCGTACTGCTCCTATTATTGATGCCTCAGTCCCTCAGTTAGCTGATCATAATGTGTTAAACTCAATTGTAGACCCAGTTCCTCAGGCATTAGTACTTACTGCCATTGTTATTGGATTTGGTGTTACTGCATTATTGTTGGCTTATGCAATGAAGCTTTTTAAAGCTAAACGAACCTTAGAAATTAACCAATTTAACGATTTGAAATGGTAAGTCCTATTTATATTGTAGCAGCCGCTCTAGGAGTTGGCTTTGCCATCGGAGTACTGGGAAAATTAGGAAAAAATTTCTCAGGAATTTTAACTCTCTTAACATTAGGTTTTATGACCTATGTATCCAGTGAATGGCTTTATGCTTTTTACTTTGGAGATCAAGTTTCTACTTATGTTTTTACTGCCGGTTATAAACCGCCAATTTCTATTAATCTATTAATGGGGCCTCAAGAGGCATTTATGTCAACCCTCATTAACGTTATTGGTCTTCTTGGGGGAATATATTTGTTCTTTAACTTTGGAAGAAAAGGTAGAAATGCGTTTGTTGTTTATCTTGTTTTTATAATGTCACTTAATGTGGTGATAATGACTCGAGATTTGTTTAACCTTTTTGTTTTCCTTGAAATATCCTCAATTGCTACTGCAGGACTTATTCTTATTGAAAAAGGAAATAGGGCTGTTGGTGCTGGATTTAAATATATTATTGCTACTAGTATCATCTCTAGTATACTATTAATAGGAACCATCTTCGCTTATTTCTATACAGGAAGTTTAAATATTGATGATTTGGTAAAGTCAGATTTAACTACCACAACAGGTGGATTGATAGCCGTATTCCTTATTTTGATAGCAGCAATACTCGAAATGAAGCCTTTCCCTGCTAATGGATGGGGCTTGGACGTTTATGAAGGCTCACATCAGGGATTCTCAGCTGTTGTTTCTGCTGCTACTGCTACTGCTTCCTATTTTATGCTTTACAAACTATTAGATATTGCCGGTAATAGCTGGGATCATTATATTGCTGTTATTGGTGCTGTTACTTTCATTGGTGCTAATTTGCTTGGTGTAAAACAGAAATTTGCCCGACGTCTTCTTGCCTACTCTTCAATTGGACAGTTAGGACTCTTAATGTTGATTCTTGGTTTGAGAACTTATCTCGGAGATAACCTAAACTATGTTGTTTTTGGAATTTTACTTACTAATCTCCTTGCTAAAACCGGATTCTTCTGGTTAGTAGGTATTGTAAAAGCTAAAACTCTTAAAGAATGGGCTATAATTCGTAGAAAACCTTTCTTCCTTTTCTTGATGGGTACATTCGTTTTTGCTCTAATTGGTTTTCCTCCTTTCCCATCATTCTTTGCTAAATGGACATTTGTGATGGATTTAGCAGCAAATGGTGGTTTCGTCTGGATAGCTGTTATTCTTACAGGATCTTTTCTAGAGGCAATTTATTATTTCCGTTGGTTTGGTTATGCTGTTAAAGCTGATGATAATTATAATTTTTCTTTTAACGTTCGTTGGCATAAGATTACACCTATTATTTTATTAACAGCTCTATTATATATTATCGGATATCTTACAGCACAACATACGGAACTTGGTAGAATGATTAATTTTATTCCTCTATTTTTTGTTCTTATACTATTCGCTTTAGATTTCTTGCCAGTTTTTATAAAGAATACTATTGCTATTATTGGAATGGGAATATATTTTTACTTTATATATCCTTCTCTAAGTGATTTGAAATTGCTTTTTGAAGTAATTTTTATGATTGGTGGTATTCTTACTTTAATTGCCGGATATGCTTATAAAGGAAAACGCTCTGGTTTTTATCCTGTTGCTATATTAATGTATGCTGGATTAACAGGACTTATTGAAGCAAATACAACATTGCAATTCTTCTTTGGTTGGGAATTAATGACTGCAGGTTCTTATTTCTTAATTATTAGAGGAAAACGCTCTATGCCTCATGCATTAAGCTATATGCTATTTAGTGTTGCTGGTGCTTATGCTATTCTTGCCGGTATTAGTATTGCAAATATAGGTCAGCTTACTACCTCACTATCAATATTTAATAATATTCAATATTTCCCACAATGGGCTTATGGTTTATTACTATTTGGTTTCTTAACTAAGACTGCTTCTGTAGGAATTCATATTTGGTTGCCAGGAGCTCATGGTGAAGCAGAAAGTGATGTTTCGCCTATGGTGTCAGCAATTTTGCTTAAAGCCGGAGTATATGGAGTAATTCTTGCTCTTATCGGAATGAGTAAATCGCAATATGACCTAAGTTCATTAACATATATTCTCGGTTGGGTTGGAGCTTTAACCGTTTTATTTGGCAATATTAGTGCTGTATTCCAAGAGGATGCTAAACGATTATTAGCCTATTCCTCAATTGGGCAACTTGGATATATCGTTTTTGCTTTTGCCATTATGACACAATTAGGTTGGTTAACAGGTTTTACCTATGTAATTAATCACTTTATGTATAAGGCTGTGCTTTTCTTAACAATTGGTGCTGTGGTATTGAGAGTTGGTACTCATAATATGTATGAGATGGGAGGTTTAATTAAAAGAATGCCTTTAGCTTTTGTAGCAGTACTAATAGGTATTACTTCATTATCAGGTGTTCCTCCATTGTCTGGGTTTACAGGTAAATGGTTGTTCTATAATGCTGTAATAGAGAAGGGCTGGTATTTCCAAGGAGTGATAGTATTCCTTTCCGGGGGTGTTGCATTCCTATATTTATTCAGGCTTATTCAAACAATATTCCTTGGTCAATTAAAGGATAATCACAGAAATGTTAAGGAAATATCCATTTGGTTTCTAATACCTATTTATACTTTATTAGCAGGATTGATGGTTTTTTCTGCCAGACCTCAATGGGTTTTACAACCTTTAGGAGATATGATTGCCAATTATATGCCACAAAATTCTATTAGATGGGATGGTGCTTATGCATATACTGCTATTGGACATTGGACCGGAAGTGGAGTAATGATGACTATTGGCAGTGTTTTCTTAATTGTATTTCTGATTTTGAAATTATCAACACGCAAAGCACATAAAATTAAGCAATTTGATATCGTTTATTCAGGAGAACGTCCTGATAGACCGGATACAACTCACGTCGCATACAATATGTACGCAGGTTTTTATAAAGCTGTATGGCCATTAACTGTTCCTTTGGCTGAGCGGTTTTGGAATTGGATGACCGAATTAGTACATGAAGCTGCCGGGTTCACAAGACGTATTTATAGCGGTAATGGACAAGCTTATATGCTTCATATAGTTTTATATATAATTGTTTTATTCTTTATAACCATAGGATCAAGTATTTAAATTATGAATATATACGTAAAATTAGCTTATACACTTCTTGGTTTTTTCCTTGTATTAAACTGGGGATTGTTGATGAGCGCAACTTTAAGAAAGATTGTTGCTCGAGTGGCAGGAAGACATGGTATTCCTTTTTACCAACCATGGATAGACTTGCTTAAGAATATTGGTGTAAGAACAACTTTGTCTCATGGATTTATGTTCTATTTAGGACCAGTATTTAGATTCACTGGTGCTGTTGGGATGTTCCTTTTTATGCCTGCACTTTTTGGTAGTGATATGTGGTCAAATTTTTCATTTGAAGGTGATATTGTTTTAATTCTGTATTTCCAACTTTTTGGAATGCTTGGAATGGCAATCGGTGCTGGAGAAGGTGGACACCCACACTCTGCAATAGGTATTGCTAGAGGATTAGCACAACATGCTGCTATAGAGATTCCTATGACTTTAGGAATTATTTCTTTGGCAATTCAATATCATACTTTATCATTTACTGATATTGTAGCAGCCCAACAAGGGGGGATTGCCAATTGGACAATATTTACAAACCCTATTGCTGGCGTTACTTTATTATTGGCAGCACTTGGTGCTATGGGACATTCTCCATTTAATTTAGTTAAAGCACCTAACGAAATTCCTATTGGTCCGCCAACAGAATATCATGGTACTTATCTTGGTGTTCTTATGTCAAGTGGTGTTGTTTTACACGTTATGGAAGCTGCCTTATTTATGAATCTTTTGTTTGGTGGTGCTACCAATTGGGTAGAGTTTATCATAAAAACATTCTTAATAAACTTCTATTCTGTTTTCGTTGGCGTTGTATTCCCACGATTTAAAATCGAACAGTCAGTAGTTTGGTTTTTCAAAGTTCCAATGGCCCTTGGTATATTGGCAATTTTAATTTATAGTTTTTAATTTGTTAGCATTATGTCTGAATTAGATATTAACGATAAAGTAAAGGAAATGCTTGAAAAATCAGCAGAGAATGCTGGTTCCAAGAATTCTGAGAAGACTTTCGTTCATCCTGAAGATGAAGAAAGAGAAGTAATTGCTCCTGATGGGTCTATTATTAAAGTAAATCCTATCTACGATTATTTTAGTGGTAAAAAACCTACAGAAGAGAAACCTAGTAATGGTGTTGTTGAGAAATTCCTTAACTGGGCACGTTCTGAGAGTATTTGGGTTTTGGGGTTCGGAACAGGTTGTGGATCTATAGAAATACCTCCTCTAATGACCCCTCGTTTTGATGCTTTTCGTTTTGGTATTCAAATGCGGCCTACTCCTCGCCAGTCAAATGCATTTATTATATCTGGTTATTTATCAGTGAAAACTTTAAAAAGGGTTATTCGCTCATACGAACAAATGCCTTCACCCAAATATGTATTAGCTTTGGGTAGCTGTACTATTAATGGTGGAATGTATTACGATAGTTACAGTACTATTAACCGATTAGATAAATATCTGCCTGTAGATGTTTATATTGCCGGATGTATGCCACGCCCTGAAGCTTTGTTGGCTGGTTTTATGAAGCTTAAAGAGCTTATAAAAGAGGGAAAAGGTGAAAAAGCTAATGAGTATGCCAGAAACTTTGATGAATATAAAGCCAATCAAAAGAAAATTATTAAAGATTGGAATATGCCTGATTATAACTGGTAGTTTATTTTAAAATTGATTCGATATGAAAGAAATATTAGATAGAATAACGCCAAAATATGATTTACAAGATGTAAGTATAAAGGATGACCTTCAGGCTTATGTGGTTGTAGAGAAGAAATTGGCTATTGATATGGTTACTTATATGCGCGATTATGAAGGTTTTTCGCATTTTGTGCTTATGAGTTGTGTAGATTGGATTGAAGATAATAAACTACAGTTGCTTTATCTTCTTAATAATCCCGAGAAGAAATGTGTAATTGGTATAAAGGTTTTTATTGATAGAGAAAATCCAAGTATGCAATCTGCACATCATCTATGGAAACAAATATGGACATATCAACGAGAGTTGAGAGAGGCTTTTGGAATAGATTTCCCCGGTAGCCCTAGAATAGAAGAAAATTTTGTTCTAGAAGGCTGGACTGATAAACCTCATATGCTTCGCGATTTTGATACTAATAAATATGCTGAAGAGACGTACTTCCCACGTACTGGCCGTTCTACAAATGATCCGGCTACTTATATGCGCCAGAAGTTATATCCAAATCAACCTGTAACCGCTAAAAAGAATAAAGACGATGAGTAAGATATTTGATTTTAAACCAGATAGGAGTAAATATCCTGCGAAGAAAGCTGATGGTACTTTAGACGTTGACTTGAGATCGCAAAAATATGTAAAGCTTTGGTTAGGACCAAATCACCCTGGCGTAACAGGTAATATGGCGGTAGAATTAACCTTAGCAGGTGATGAAATTGTGGAAGCAAAAACCCATGTAGGTTACCTTCATCGTGGTTTCGAAAAACTTATTGAAAGAAGACTTTATGTACAAGGTTTTCCCACTTCTATTCGTATGTGTGTGGCTGAACCTGATACTAATGAATATCTTATTGCCAGAAGTACAGAAGTACTATCAGGTTATGATAAAGATATTCCCGAAATGGCTCAATGGTTGAGAATGCTCTCATTAGAGATGGCTCGACTTCAAGGACTACTTCGTGGAGTTCCGGGTCAAGCTGGTACTTTCTCTCTTGGTATTGGTGTACAATGGGGAGTTTATTTAAGAGATTTAATTCTTGATAGATTTGAAGAATTAACTGGAGCACGTGTGTATCATATGTATATCATTCCCGGTGGCGTAAGAGGTTTGCTTCCTGATGGTTTTAAAAAGCGTATGGAAGAGAATCTAAAGGAGATTGATAACTTTATTATAAGAATACGTCAGTTGATGTTTGATAATGCTATTTTTAAAAAACGTTCTGTTGGTATCGGTGTTATTCCTAAGGAATGGGTTGATTTATACGGTATAGTTGGTACTAACGCTCGTGCTTGTGGTGTAAAAAGAGATGTTAGAAAAGATAATCCTTATCTAATGTACGAACAATTGGATTTCGATCCACCTACTGCTACAGAAGGCGATATTTATGCTCGTTCTTGGGTGCGTTGGCAAGAGTTGATACAAACCGTTGACCTAATTCGTCAGATTATGGCTAAAATGCCGGAGAAAGGAGATATCAGAGCTAAAATGCCTAATGTTCTTCATTGGAGAATTCCTAAAGGAGAAACTTATAATAAATTGGAAAGTGGTAGAGGTGAGTATGGAATGTATTATGTTACTGATGGTAGCGATAAGCCTCGCCGTGTTAATCTTAGAGGACCTAGTTATACTCATGCTATCGCTCTTCTCGAAAAGATGCTTATAGGAACGAATATAGCTGATGTACATGCTACTATGGTTTCCTTACAGACTTGTCCACCTGAAATAGAACGATAATAAATATCAAATAGTAATTCAGAAGATATGAATATTAAAGATGTTTTCACTCCATTTACTACATGGAGTAAGGTTGTAAAAGACCCAGTAACAATAAAAAATCCTATTGGTAGAGAGGCTGCTCCTCGATACAGAGGTTTTCATAAAAACGATATAGACGTGTGCATCGGTTGTGGTACTTGTGAAGCTATTTGCGAAAATCAAGCTATAGACCTAGTCCCCGTTGAAGGTATAGAAACAAAAAGTGGTGATAGTGGATTGCGTCCACGTATCGATTATGGCAGATGTTGTTGGTGTGCTCTTTGCGTTGATATTTGTACAACTAATTCTTTGAATCTAACCAATGAATATACATGGGTAGATACCGACCCTGATGCTTTTATCTTTACCCCTGGTGTTGATAAGAAATCATGGGATACGAAAGAAGAAGGATGGAAAAAACCTGTTCCTAATTATCATTTCTATGGACAAACTAGAGTTCCAATGGAAGAGCTTCATGCCGAAGAGCGTGTAGAATCATTTGTTGAATTCGTAAAAGGTTATTCTAAGAAACAAGCCGAAGAGGAGGCTGACCGTTGTGTAGCTTGTGGTATTTGTACTGCTACTTGTCCTGCTCATATGGGTATTCCTGATTATATTGCCGCTATTAGAAATGAGGATATGGAAGAAGGTATGCGTATTTTGTATGATACTAACCCATTACCGGAAATTTGCGGTCGTATATGTACTCATAAATGTGAGGATGTATGTTCTGTTGGTGTTAATGGAGACCCTCTTTCTATACGATGGTTAAAACGATATATTGCCGATCAGATTCCTGCAGATGTAGATAAATATAATGAGATTCTTTATACAAAAGATATTAAGAATAATAATAAGAAAGTTGCTATTATCGGTACTGGTCCATCTAGTTTATCTTCAGCTTATTATCTTTCTTTATTGGGATATAAAATCACTATGTACGAAAAGTTGCCTCAAGCTGGTGGTATGATGCGTTATGGTATTCCGGAATATCGTCTGCCTTATGATGCTATTGATAAAGATATTGATTATATAGTTTCTCTAGGTGTAGATATTAAATATAATGTTACTGTTGGTAAGGATATTACTTTAGAACAATTGCATGAAGAAAATGATGCTGTATTTGCCGGTACAGGATTACACCTTGGTCGTAGTACACGTATCCCGGGTTCAGATCATGAAAATGTTTACCAATCTGTTGACCTGCTTCGAGATATTGTAACCGGTGCTGAAGTTCCTGTAGAAAGAAAAGTAGTTGTTATTGGTGGTGGTAATGTGGCTATGGATATTACACGGTCTATGGCTCGTTTACAAAAAGCAAAATATGGTGAGGTAAATATTATCACTACGTCTCTAGAGTCGGAAGATATTATGCCCGCTGATAGAGAAGAAGTAGTAGAAGCTCGTGAAGAAGGTTGTACAATTATTCCAGGTTATGGACCTCAGGAGGTAATGATAGAGAATGGGAAAGTTGTTGGTCTTAGGGTTTGGAAATGTCTTTCTATATTTGATGAAAATCATAACTTTAATCCTAAATTTGACGAGTCAGATGAGAGAGTTTTTGAAGGTGATATGGTTATTGAATCTATCGGTCAAGGAATGGACTTAAGTTATCTATCAGAAGATACTAAAAAAGGTCTGGAGTTTGGCCCTCGTGGAAGAGTTCAAACCAATGATAATTTCCAAACTTCGCTTCCTTGGTTATTTATGGGTGGTGATATTATTCAAGGCCCTGATGTTATTCATGGTATTGCTAATGGTCACCGTGCAGCTATGGCTATTGATGATTTTTTAAATCAAGGTAGGTAATAGTAATTTTATTTTTATAGAACATTTATATAGTAGTATAATATATTCAAGATATGATAAATCTTAAAACAACTTATTTAGGTTTGGAACTTAAAAATCCAATTATTGTTGGAAGTTCAGAGCTTAATAATACAGTGGAACATATTATTCAACATGCTAAAGAAGGTGCAGGTGCTATTGTTGTTAAATCTTTATTTGAAGAACAGATAATGATGGATATCAATGCCGAAAGAGCTAATAATATGTATGGTTCTTATGATCATATTGAGAATTATGTTGGCTATTATTTAAAGAAACATAGTATTGATAATTATCTTAAGCTTATTACTGATGCTAAAAAAGCTGTAGATATTCCAATTATAGGAAGTATCAATTGCATTTCTGCTGACGATTGGATTGATTACGCTAAGAAGATTGAAGAAGCAGGGGCTGATGCTTTAGAGGTTAATATGTTCATTATGCCTGCTAATTCTGATATGACTGGTGCTGAAATTGAAAAGATTTATATGGATATTGCAAAAAAATTACCTTCTGTAGTTGATATCCCTGTGGCTTTTAAGATAAGTTCTTATTTCTCTGGTATGGCGAATTTTATTGTTGAGCTTTCAAAAACTAAGATTAAAGGATTGGTATTATTCAATAAATTTTATAATCCTGCAATTGATATTGATAATGAAAAACTTATTTCTCAAACAGTTTATTCTAAGCCTTCTGATAATGGTCATACATTGCGATGGGTTGGCATTTTGAATAATAAGGTCGATTGTGATATAGCTGCTTCTACCGGGATTCATAATGCTAAAGATGTAATAAGTAATTTATTAGTAGGAGCTAATGCTGTTCAGATGGTTTCTTCAATTTTTATTAATGGTGAGAATCATATTACAAATACTATTGATGAACTTAGTGCTTGGATGGAGAAAAAAGGTTATAATTCTATTGATGAATTTAGAGGGAAATTATCTCAAGATTTTCAAAAGAACCCTATGATGTTTGAAAGGGCACAGTTTATGAAATACTTTGTTGACTCAGGGAGGTAGTACGTAGATTGAAAAATAATTTTATATTTATGTTAAAGCCATTCGTAGTATTTTGCGGATGGCTTTATTATTTATTCCGAATTATTCATAAATATTCCTGATAATTAAGTAAAACTAATAAATTTGGATATCGTGAGAATAATGATTTAACTTATTAAATTATTGTAAATACAATCATCTAATAAATAAGAAGTTAGTAAAATAGGTAAAAATCGAATTAAAATACTACTCCTAGACTAATATATAATGCAATTGGGGTACTAATTATTCCAGTGCGAAAAATAAAATGACCTTTAGGCTTTTGATACCTATAACCTAAATTTCCGATAGCAGTAATATCAGTTTCTCCCCATTTGGTTGGTCGTTTGCTTTCGTGTCCTGATTCATAATTTGACACGTTTATTCTATAGCTTTCTGCATCATATAAGCTTGTAATTCCTAAACCATATTCAATATGGCTGTTATTATGTCCTGTTAGACCTTCAGCAGAAATGTAGAACTGTGTTCCATTATCGACCCATTCATACCAGTATCCTCCTCCGGCTTTTAACCAAAATGAAGACAATATTGATTTGTTGGTTTTAAAAATAAACCTTTCGTAATTTAAATTAGCACCTCCTAATATGCCAAATGAACCGACTGTAATAAAAACAGTATTCTTATTATATTCAGGATTAGTATCTTGACTAAATAAGTTATTATTAATAATAATTAATAGAATACTAATAATACTTGAAATCTTAATTCTATTCTTCATTGGATAATATATATTTTACACGACCAACGATTCCTGAATCGAGCATAACTTTAATGCCGTGAGGATGTTGAGCTGATTTAGTTAGTAATTTAGAAACGATACCCTCTGTTAATTGTCCACTGCGCTGATGCTGTTTTTGTACTAACTCAACTCTATAACCGGGTTTAATATTATTACGAAACTGACCACTTGTTTTATCTTGATTTGCCAAAGCGTTTAATTTAATATTAAAAGTCAAAGATAAGAATATGAACGAGACAATTAACAACAACAAAATAATGGATAGTAATTAAAATATATTTTTAACTAAATTAAACAATAATCTATTATTAATAAGCTTAACTTTGCCTATATAATTTATCAAAAACAATAAATAAACATATTATGAAAATACAAAATGTAACAATTGCCGGAGCCGGAGTACTTGGTTCTCAAATAGCTTGGCAAACAGCTATTCATGGTTTCAATGTAATAGTATATGATGCATTTGAAAAAGGGCTTGAAGGAGGTAAAGAGTTTCATAAGAGATTTGCTGTACTTTTTAAAGAAAAACGTGGGGTAAGTCAAGAAGAAATAGATGCTGCTTTAGCGCGGATATCATATACAACAAATATAGAAGAAGCTGTGATAGATGCTGATTTAATTAGCGAGTCTGTTCCTGAGAAATTAGAAATTAAGAAATCATTTTATAATGAACTGGCAAGATTTGCTCCTGAGAAAACTATTTTTACAACAAACTCATCTACCATGCTACCAAGTATGTTTGCTAAGGAAACAGGACGTCCTGAGAAATTTCTTGCATTGCATTTTGCAAATCCGGTGTGGGATGCTAATATTGGTGAAGTGATGATGCATAAAGATACTGATATTCAATATTTTGAAGCAGTTCTTGAATTTGCAAAAAATATTGGTATGGTTCCAATACCTATTCATAAAGAACAAGCAGGCTATATACTTAACTCCCTATTAGTTCCTCTATTATCAATCTCACAAAACCTATATTTTACAGGCGTTTCTGATTACGAAAGCATTGATAAAACATGGATGATAAGCACTGGCGCTAAAATTGGTCCATTTGGTATAATTGATATGGTTGGAATGCAAACAGTTTATAATATTGCACTTATGAATGGTACCAAAACCAATGATAAAGCTATGATTGATAGAGCTAATAAGATTAAAGCTGAGTTTATTGATAAAGGAAAAATGGGCATAAGCACAGGTGAAGGATTTTATAAATATCCAAATCCAAAATATCAAGATCCTAATTTTCTGAAATAGATTTCTTATAATATCTACTTTAAATAGTTTTTGAATTTGGTATCGTTGATAGTGATAATATTTTGTGTTGGTATTATAATATCATCAGTGAATTTTATTTGTTCAAGTCCGTTACGAGAATATATATCTAGTATTTTGCCATGTAATAGCTGTTCGTCTCCATTGATATCAATATATTTGATGTCAACCTCTGCTTGTCGCATTGACCATATCTCTAAAAGTTCAAACAAACTACAGGATAAACGAAAATTATCGTTTCCCATTTTTATTGTTTCTATCATATAAAATAGTTTTTAAAAAAATTAAGCGGCAAAAATAAATATAAGTATGTAGATTGTATAAATTATTTTCAATTTACATACTTATATATTTTATTAGTTTCCCAGTATTAAAATATTCAAATTTGAGATTTTTAAATTAGCCTGTCGAACTTGTTTCGGGAGAGTTTTTTGTAGTGCATTATTCATACAATAGCAAAGCGAATTGTATGAATAATGCGAATTAATATACTGTATACAGTTTATTACAAAATAATAAGTACTAAAATTAAATACTCTAAAGTATTTAAGTCTTATTTATTTTTCCACCCATTTTTCTCTAAAATCATAAACTCATTTTTCTCTTCAGGAGTCATAACACGCTCTGTAAATTTTAATTCAAATCCAAAATCATCTACTACTTTCTTGATAGAGTTAATCAATTGATCTCGTATTGGAATTTCCGGAAATGGCCACGCAAATTCTAAACTCACAGTATTGTCCTCAAGGTCAATATCAGTTACAATACCTAAGTCGGTCAAGGAAAAATTTATAAATGGATGTTGCACCTTTGTAATTACTTGTGCTAAATCATATATTGTTTTCATATTTCTGAATTTAATATTGTTATTTATCAAATAATAATGGGCAAAATTACTAAAATCATTTGAATAATTTAATTTATAATGAACAGTAGTTCATTATATTTGCAAAACGTTCTCTAAGTAAGATATGAATTATTATTAATACAATTCTACTTCAACATAACATTATAGATAATAAACTCAGGATTATGAAAATAGGTATAATTATTTGAGATAAATATATGAGTTGTTAAGAAGATAGATGTTTTAAAGCAGTTGGTAAAACAGAAGGTGTATTTAACCTTTATAGTAAATATGAGCCTTAATATAACTCTTTGAACTCTAACTTTACGAATCAATCTCTTAACTTTATTGAGAAACACTATTAAAATAATAAACTTATGTATAAATATCTTTTTGGGCCGGTACCATCTCGCCGTTTGGGAATATCACTAGGAATAGACCTTGTGCCAAAGAAAGTATGCTCTTTAAATTGTGTCTACTGTGAGGTTGGAGAAACCACAAAATTAAGTTTAGAACGTAAAGAATATATTTTGTATAAAAATGTAATTCAAGAGCTCGACGATTTTATGAGTAACAATCCTAAGATTGATTTTATAACATTCTCCGGAGCAGGAGAACCTACATTAAATTCTAAAATTGGAGAATTAATAAAATACATTAAACTACATTATCCTGATGTGAAATTAGCTGTATTGACAAATGGAACTTTACTATTTGATAAAAGTGTAAGAGACGAATTGTTATTAGCAGATGTAATATTACCTTCATTGGATGCTGCAAGTCAAGAAGTATTTAATCTTATAGATAGACCTGTATCTAGTTTAAGTATAAAAACATATATACAAGGATTGATAGACCTACGAAAAGAGTTTAAGGGGCAAATATGGTTAGAAGTACTTTTTCTTAAGGATTATAATGATTCTTTAGATGAGTTAATGCTACTTAAAGATGCCATTAAAAGAATATGTCCTGACAGCATACAACTTAATACACTTGACCGCCCCGGAACAGTAAGTGACATTCAAGCTTTAACAAAAAGCGAGCTCCAAAGTATTATTAATTTATGGGGATTTGAGAATGCACAAATAATTGCAGCCCCAATTCAAAGAGAAAACATAAAGTCATATAATCAGAATATCGAAGATATGATTTTAAATACTATAAAAAGAAGGCCGAGTACTTTAGATGATTTAAAATCGGTATTAGGGATACATATAAATGAAATCAATAAATATTTAAGTGTACTCGAAGAATCTGGTAAAATTAAAAAAGAGATTCAAAATAGAGGTGTGTTCTATTTATTGTCTTGATTAACTGTAAATTGTATTATATAAAAACGTAATTGTAAATTATAACCCAACAAGTATTGGTGTTGCTTATTGGGTTTGGATGATAATACTTTTTTCATTTATTACTCAGGTTGTTTTTTACGAAATTGATCTAATCAAAATAACTTTTGTGGCAAGGAACCATGTGATACATTGTTGTTTATCAATTATTTAATGGCTTGGTGGTTTTCAGGAGTTCTACCAGCTTCATTCTTTACAGGTTTTCCTTGTTCATATTAACGAAATGAATTATTCTTTTAGGGATTCATCATTTAGTGGCTTAGAATTAGCATTGGATTTGAGTGGTTTTATTACATATACTTATCTATCTATCATCAAGATTATTACTATTTATTCTTTCCACAAACAAAGTCTATTATATTTATCTCTACCTTTGTGGTAATAAATACAATTGATATGGCAGATTTTAACTTTAATAATGATATAGAAGTACAAAGGACTTTTTTCAATACAAATGTAACTAAGAATGTTAGTTTTAGAATTTCCCAACTTAAAAAACTAAAATCAGTCTTAAGAGCTAACCAAGGTCTTATGGATAAAGCTGTTTATAAGGATTTTAAGAAAGGGAGTTATGAGAATTATGCCACAGAATTATCAATTATTTATAATGAGATTAATAACTATATTAAAAATATAAAGCAATGGTCGAGGAGAATAAGAGTTAAAACTGATATAGCAAATATTCCTGCCAAAAGTTATATTATTCCGGAACCCTTGGGAGTTACTTTAGTTATCGGAGCTTGGAATTATCCATATCAGCTTTCGATATTGCCTATGGTGGCAGCTATGGCAGCAGGAAATACTGTCATTATAAAACCTTCTGAACTTTCGCTTAACTCATCGAATGTAATGGCAAAGATTATCAATGATAATTTTGATGCAAATTATATCAAAGTTATTGAGGGAGGGGTGCCGGAGACTACTGCTCTCTTAAAGGAGAAATTCGATAAGATATTTTATACTGGTAGTACCAATGTGGGTAAAATAGTTATGAAAGCTGCTGCTGAGCAACTTTGTCCTGTTGTTTTGGAGCTAGGAGGGAAAAGTCCAAGTTTTGTATTTAAAGATGCCAATCTTAAAATTGCTGCTAAGAGATTGGTTTGGGCTAAATTTGTTAATGGTGGTCAAACATGTGTTGCTCCTGATTATTTACTATTAGAGAAGGGTGTTAAAGAAAAACTATTATTGGAAATTAAAAAGCAGATAGTTGAAATAATTGGTGAGAATCCTATTGATAGTGAGGCTTTTGTCAGAATAATAAATCCTCGTCATTTCCATAGGTTAAGTAAATTAATTGATAAACAGAAAGTGGTTTTTGGAGGTGGTACTATCGAGAAAGAATTATATATTGAGCCAACAATTCTTGATAATGTGAGTTTTGATGATTTGGTAATGCAGGAAGAGATATTTGGACCTATTTTGCCAATGATAGAATTTGATAGTTTAGATTGGGCTATAAAACAAGTAAAAGACAGCCCCAAGCCTTTGGCTTTATATGTTTTTGGTAAAAACAGATATAATATCAATAAAATACTTAAAGAAATATCATTTGGAGGAGGTGCCGTTAATGATGCTATAATGCATCTTGCAAATGTTAATTTGCCATTTGGCGGTGTGGGAGATTCTGGTACCGGTAGTTATCATGGAAAGTATGGTTTTGATACATTTACCCATTTCAAATCTGTTTTGGATAAATCTACTTTATTTGAGCCTTCAATTAAATATGCTCCATATTCTAATTTTAAACTAAAGCTCCTAAAGATGTTGTTGGGATAGTTTTTAATTCCACTAAAAGCTTGTTATTATTATCGCAATTAAAATACCTTTAAAATATACCTTTAGCATATCCTTTGTTCTTCTATAACGAGCTCCCGTTAATAAGAAAAAATAAAAGGGAAATTCTGTATTCCTTTATTGAAAAGATTATTTGTTATTATTTTTAAAGTAATAGTTTGTCCTTGCTTTAACATTCTTTTTTATATTCAAATAAAACATATTATAATCGTAAATATGATATGCTCCTAGCGTAGGATATATATTTACTTCCAAATAATTGGGAATTTTAGAGACTTTAAGGTGTCCATTCACATTTTGTGCATTGGTATAATAAGGAATAGTATCAGGTGGCGAATGGAAATGGAAGAAAACAGCTCCATTGTGCATTTCTTTAGGTGCAAAACTATCATCTGTTGTCCATAACAAAGGGTTTACGGATATGCTAGGTCTGTCAATAATTGTTGCAGAATTGTTTTTGCTTTCTGTATTCCATGAAATTATACAACCAGTTTGCAAAGAATCACAACAGACTTTTACTTGTGGATTGTCTTTCAGATATTTAATACTTAGTGGCCAACCTATTGCGTAAACAGCTATTATTTTTTTAGCTAAAATACTATCTTTCATTATTTCCGGTAGTAATTGTATAATAATATATGAGCCTTGAGAATGGCCGGCAATAATAATTGGTTTGTCGTTGTTTATATTTGATAAAAAATATTTCCAGGCATTTTTGACATCATTGATAGCAAGTGCTAAGGCTTTGTTGCCATTTTTACTTTTAGTAACAAAGGAATAAAAAGTTGCTTGGCGGTATTGTGGCATATAAATATTTCCCACTTCTTTAAATACACTTGCCTGTGCTTTGGCAGAGAATTCTTTAGCAATTTTTATGGATAGACTGTGGTTTAGAGGCATATTCCAATAAGTTCCATTTAAATAAGTTGTAGGGTGAACAAAGAAAACATCAACAGATTTGTTGTTATTCTCGTGCATTATCCACATAGCTGTGTCGTTGTAATTTGGTGTAAAGGAAGTATCTTTCTTATTGTAGTTGTGCATGGGGCGTATAGAAACAAGTGATGTACGAGTTATTATTCCATGACGCGTACATGCAATAGTAATTATTGTTCCTAGTAACAATAGTTTGATTAAATTTTTCATTTTACACACCATATGATAGTATCAATTATGACAAAGGTATGCAAAAATAGAATTGGAATTTTGGATTTAAGTAATACGATTATATTATCGATTATTGTCTGCCAGCGAGAAGTCTTGTATTTCTGCTAGTTCTCTAATTATCTCCGCAGCCATAAAACTACCAAACATTGCAGGCATATATGATAAAGTTCCAACCGTAGTTTTCTTATTTCTTTCATTATCAATAAATTTTACGGCATTAGGATCTGTTTGTTCAGAAGAGAATACAACTTTAAAACCACCATAAATACCCATTTTATGCATCCTTTTTCTGAGCATTCTTGCCAGTTTGTCATTATATGTTTCTTTAAAATCAGCAATATGTATTTTAGTAGGATTTGTTTTACCTCCGGAGCCCATAGAGCTTATAATAGGGATGTTTTCTTTTAATGCATTGGCTATTAGAAATATTTTCGGACTTATAGAATCTATTGCGTCAACAATATAATCAAACTTATGGCTAAGTAGTTCCTTTGAAATTTCACCGGTAATAAATTGTCTTTCAGCAGTGATTTTCAGATTAGGATTTATATCGAGTAAACGTTGTTTCATCAATTCCGCTTTACTCTCACCTTCAGTGCTTTTTAGTGCTAATAACTGTCTGTTTCTATTACTTGCATGTATTATATCAGCATCAATAATATGAAGGTGTCCAACACCTGCTCTACAGAGCATTTCTGCGGCATATGCACCGACGCCTCCTAAACCAACTACTAATATTCTGGAGTTAGAAATCTTTCTTAATTTTTTCTCTCCTAAAAGGAGTTCTGTTCTCTCTTGCCAGTCTTCAGTCATTAATTATAAGAATAAACTTTTATATGAATAATAAATTTGACTTCGTAATTCTATTATGCTTATATTTAGTTTCTTAGATGCAATTGCGTAAATCTCATCTATTCTACCTTCCCATTCGTCTGTTTCGAGAAACAAACAATTTCTTGGTACTTTTGATATTATCCTGCTAGCTTTGCTGTTTTCGTTAAATAAATTATAACCAAACGAAAAATATGAATTATATTGTAATAGTTTTTTCAATATCTCTTGGTTGCCAGTAAATCCATGAAATATTAGAGGGATATTCGGTTTTAACTTTTTTAGAATTTCTAACATATCAGAAAAAGCTCTGACATTGTGGATAATAATGGCTTTGTTAAGTCGTTCTGCCAATTCAAGCTGATAATAAAAAACTTCCCTTTGAAGGTTTATATCTTTAGAAACTACCCTGTCAATTCCACATTCACCAATTGCTTTTACCTCATTATTGTATGCTAAGTTTTCTAACTGCATAAGCAGGCTGTCAACATTATTTTTATTTAAATTCCATGGATGTAAACCAATTGAATAGGATAGAGGAAATATTTGATTACTATTTATATCCTCGATATTAAAGTTCTCTATTCCTTCAAATGGAGGTGCTATCTTATTGTGGCTGTGTATGTTGATATATGGTGCGTGCATGTTTTATATGTTAGTACAAAAGTATAAATATTATGTACATTTTGAATGTTTTTTGATTATGAAGGCTATTTTTCTTGCTGATACGGTATGAAATAAAATATGCGTTTGTGAAATAATCTGTATTATTCATGGTTTTAACTCCTTGGCTACACACGGAAATAGAAGATTCGACGAAATCAATAAAGTTTAGTAGATAACTATACCAATAGAATATCTCGATATATTTATTAAATGAGCATAAATTACAAATTCCTTAATTTTGAAGGTATCCATACTAACAGTATTTGTGCGGAGCTGTGAATAATGTGGGATAACTTATTATTTACCTTTGCTAACTATTGCAAAATTAAGGATGGTAATACTAAGATTTTACTACTTTTGCCTAAGCAATATTTAATTGTCAGAATTATTTGTGAATAATCCGACTGAAGTTTAGAATAAGACATATTTGGCATTAAAAGAGTGATATATTTGTTGTTACAGATATTGCATCTACTATAATAGCCGGATTCATTTCTAAATTAAAGATATAATTTAAACTTATTAACCAATATTACAAATTATAAACCTATGAAGACTACCCAATTAGTATTGTTATTGTTATTACTAAATATAAATGTCAAATCACAAATAAAGATAGTAGAATCAATTTCTGATACACGACAAGGTTCTGGAGGCTCTAATGATGTTGTAGAGTTGGTACTTAAAAATGGTTTAAAAGTATACCTAAACGAAGATCATACTCAAAAGGATGTACTTGGGGCAGTAGTTGTTAGAGGTGGTGCTAAAATGGATGCTCCTGATGCTACCGGTACGGCTCATTATTTTGAACATATGATGTTCAAAGGAACAAAAACGCTTGGGACAATTGATTATAATTCTGAAAAGCCTTATTTAGATAGTATTCGTCAGATGTATGACTTGCTGCGGATGGATAGAACCGACGAGGTTTTTAGAAAAAGGGTTTTAAAGAAAATTGATAATTACTCCGTTCAAGCAGCCAAATATGCTATCCCCAACGAATTTGATAATATAGTTAGCGAATTAGGAGGTACAAGAGTGAATGCTTATACCAATTATGAGAATATTGTGTATCACAATCATTTCCCAAAGCAGAGTATGGAAAAGTGGATGGAGCTCTACCGCGATCGTTTTGAGGCACCGGTTTTTCGATTGTTTCAATCTGAATTGGAGACTGTCTATGAGGAGAAAAATATGTCTATGGATAATTTTTTTAGATCTATAATAGAAGAGGTGTATAAAAAATTCTATCCTAAATCCGTTTATGGTAAACATACTGTTCTTGGAAGTATTGAAGACTTAAAAAATCCCAGCATATCTGCAATGGAAACATATTGGAAAGAGTATTATAATGCCAATAATATGGCCTTAGTACTTATAGGTGATTTTGATATTCAAGATGTAATACCTCTTTTGGAGGAAAAATTTGGAACTTGGCGTGATGGATTAAAGGCAAATATGCCTGCTGCTGTGGAGGATCCTTTTGATGGCGCTGTAGTAGTGAAAAAGAAACTTGCACCTATATCCTTAGGAATACTTGGATATAGATCTGTTAAGGTTGGTGACGAAGATGAATTAGCAATAGATGTAATGGCTAAATTACTAACAAATAGCTCCGAAACAGGCTTAATAGATACACTTACTATTAGTCGTGATGTAATTGAGGCTCAGGTATTTCAGGATAAACATTATGATAAAGGTGGTTTCTTTATTTTTTATGTGCCTAAACCAATTATTCAGTCAATAGGAAATGCTAAGAAAAAGGTTTTAGCTCAAATTCAAAAGCTTAAGTCGGGAGACTTTAGTGATGAATTATTTAAAGCTGTTGTAATATCAATGCGAAAAACCGAACTAACTAATTTAGAAAATAGTGAGTATAGATTGCAAAAGATAATTGATACTTATATGTCTGAAGGTAAATGGGATGATGTATTGCAGTATAATGAGGCTTTAAGCCAGATTTCTAAAGATGATATTATCCTTGTTGCTAATAAGTATTTAGCCGATAATTATTTAGATTTTCAATCTAAAATGGGGGTTCCTGAAAAGAAAAAACTTGAAAAGCCTGATATTACTCCTTTAGATCCTGTAAATAAAGATGCTGAATCTATTGAAGCGGCTATTATTAGACAGATAGAATCCCATGAGGTAGAACCTAAGTTTATTGATTTCTCAAATGATATTTCTATTTCTGATTTTAAAAATAATCTTCATTTTTTTATTGTTAAAAATCCCTTGAATAATGTTTTTAGTGCTAATATCCGTTTGGGAATTGGTGCTTTGGAGAATAATAAATTAGAGCAACTGGCTTACTATTTAAATAATTGTGGTACCGAACTGCAAACATATTCAGATTTTTCTAGAATGTTGCAACTCGAAGGAACTAAGATTTATTTTTCTGTTGATAACAACTATTTCAATATTTTTATTAATGGTTTTGAAGAAAATATGGACTTAGCCATTGACCATTTAGCCATGCTTTTGAATATGCCTCGTGACGAAAAGAAAATTACTAAAAAATATTTTCTTGATGAGAAGTTGGAGCTTAAAATGCTGAAGAAAGATGTTGCTAGTCAAATAAAACTTGTAGATGAGTATTCACTTTATGGTGATAAGAGTGTTTATCTCAATAAATCGAGTAAGAAAGAAATAAAAGTTCTTAAGATTGAAGATTATAAGACTATGATTAAAAGTCTTTTTAGTGTTGAAACATTTGTTCATTATGTAGGAAATAACAGTGAAGAAAGAATAAAACAGAAAATTGTAACTACACTGCCATTTGCTCCTAACCTGCAAAGAAGTAAGTCTCCTTATTTCCGTCCACTTCCTGAACTAAAAAGTGATAAATTATATTTTATGAAGAATTCCAGAGCTATTCAGACTCATATTCGTGTGGAAATTCCTTCCAGAGCATTAGGTGCGGACGAAAGGGCTTATGCTAAAGCTTTTAATAGTTATTTTGGTAGCGGAATGAACTCCTTACTTTTTAGAGAGGTTAGAGAATATAGGGCTTTGGCTTATAGTGCTTGGGGTTATTTTTCATTGCCTTACAAATTTGATAAACCTGGTTGCCTGAAAATTGGCATGAGTACTCAAGCTGATAAAACTAATGATGCTATTGAACTATTAGTAAATTTAGTAGACTCTATGCCTCAACAAGAAAAGAGAATTCAAAGTTTGAGAAATTATCTGAAATTATCTTTTAATGCTCAAATGCCTGATTTTAGATACCGATCTTATGTTGTACAGAAGTGGGTTATGCAAGGCTATAAATCAGATCCTCGCAAAGATACTTACGCTAAATATGAAGATTTATCAATGAATGATTTAATGAAATTTTATGATGCTAATGTTCTTGGTAGAAAAAGAATTTTTAGTATTGTCGGTGATTCAGAGAGATTCAATTTGAATAAAATTAAGGCTAATAAAGACTTTAGAGAATTAAAGCTTAAAGATGTATTGAAATATTAATCCGTATTATTCATACTAGAGTAAAGCGAATTGTATGAATAAACAATGAATAGCGAGTAACAATGAGGGAAAATACTGATTTAGACATTATTAATCTCAGAATAATAAGATATGGTATATTGTAAGTAGAATGAAGGTTATAATAATAGAAAAAATAACAATTCGTGCATCTACCAGTTATAATACAATAGCGTGAAGATTCGTGGTATAAATATAAACACAATTAAGAAGTAAAATATTTAAACATATGAAACGAACATGACAATTTTTAATCGTAAATTGACCCACGAGGTTATGATTAAAATATTGTCTTGAGAGTTCCATATCACCAACTTAATAAATTTTAAACATATGAAACGAACATGACAATTTTTAATCGTAAATTGACCCACGAGGTTATGATTAAAATATTGTCTTGAGAGTTCCATATCACCAAAACAAACATTTTAAACATATGAAAAGAACTATTTTAATTACAGGTGCAACTTCAGGAATAGGGAAAGCCTGTGCATATCAATTTGGCGCAAACGAGGATAATATAATTATTACAGGTAGAAGAGGAGAGAGGTTAAATGAGATTAAAGAAGATTTAAAGTCAAAATTTGGTATTGAGGTTTTTGTTCTTCAGTTCGACGTTCGTGACAAATTAGCTGTTAAGGAGTCAATTAATAGTTTACCTGAGGAATGGAAAAATATTGATATTCTAATTAATAACGCTGGTTTGGCTGTGGGGCTAAATAGAATTCAAGATGGAGAGATTGAAGATTGGGAACGTATGATTGATACAAATATCAAAGGTTTGCTTTACGTTTCAAAAGAGGTGATGCCATTGATGACCGCTCGTAAGACAGGCCATATAATAAATATTGGTTCTATTGCAGGTAAAGAGACTTATCCATATGGGAATGTGTATTGTGCTACAAAACACGCTGTAGATTCACTTACAAAAGCAATGCGTATTGATATGGTAGAATTTGGTATTAAAGTTACTCAGATTGCTCCTGGAGCTGTAGAAACGGAGTTCTCTAATGTGCGTTTCAAAGGCGATGATGTTAAAGCTGATAGTGTTTATAAGGGCTTTGAACCACTTCGCCCTGAGGATATTGCCGATGCTGCTTATTATTGTGCTAATCTACCTGCTCATGTAAATATTAATGACCTTTTGATAATGCCAACAGCTCAAGCTAATGCAGGGATTATCCATAAAGAATTGTATTAAAAATAATACGGAAGGCTTATTACATTATATTTTCTTGGTAGAATTTATAAAAATTTATTTTTATTTCATTTCGAATTCTTCGAAATTCTGATAAAACAAATTCATCTGTTCCTGTAGCTTCTGCGGGGTCGTCGAAACCTATGTGAATGCGATTTTTTACTTTGCCTGTAAACATTGGGCAGCTTTCTTTAGCTCCACCGCAAACAGTAATCACATAATTGAATTCTTGATTCAAAAACTCATTTACCGATTTTGTTTTGCTATTGCTTAGGTCTATACCTTCTTCAAGCATTACTTTTATTGCCAATGGGTGAACTTCATTACTGGGTTCTGTTCCTGCAGATATTACTTCTAAATTATTGTCAAAAGATTTTAAAAAACCTTCTGCCATCTGACTTCTACAAGAATTACCTGTGCATAATACTAATATTTTCATTTTAATAAAATTTACGTTTAAAGTATAAAGAAATATTAACCAATGCTATTAATGAAGGACCTTTAAGCAAGGGGCCAATTAATCTTGCAAATGCTTGTTGCGAATTTACATCAAATATTGCAATTGCTACTGATTTTGCTGTTTTAAAATTATTTTCTGATGACGTAATGCAATTGAAGCATCGTGTATATAATCTACTTTTATGTTTCTTTTAATAATAAAAACCAAGTAAAATCATAATTGTAAAATATATTACTTACGGGATGGTAATTTTTATAACATCATATGTAATTTCAATAATTAACTTTTCTTTTAAATTGAATATCAACACTATAGTTGATAAAAGTACAATCTGTAATTATCTGAATGTCATTTGTAAAACAAGTAGCATAGTGGTCTTCGCCAAGATCAAGGATTGCAAATCCGCCTAGCGGGGTTCAATGGGAAAACCTTACCGAAACAAGTTCGGATTAAATTAATAAATTAGTGAATAATTTGTTTACTATCATTCACAGAGAACTCCGGTTGTAGTGTTATATGATGGATATTATACTTTTTAAGTATTGTTTCAACTTGTTCTTTTACTTGTTCAAAATCAGTGATTCTGATATTCTTTTCTAAGTCGATATGTGCCTCAAACATAATATCGTGCTCGTTTATTTGCCAGATATGTATATGATGAATATTCTTAATTTCATTAAGATTTTCAACTTCGTTTGCAATGTTTTGCAGATTGATATTTTCAGGAGTAAACTGCATCATTATTTTTAGTGATGATTTGAAAATTCCCCAACTCATATACATTAAGTAAATGGCAATAAGTGCAGAAAATACAGCATCTATCCAATAAATTTGATAATATTTTATTAATATTCCGCCAATTAACACGGCAATAGAAGTTAGCATATCGCTAAATAAATGCAAATAAGCCGATTTCATATTCATATTTTCTTTGGCATCTTTTTGAATGAAAAGAACGCTTAAGGCATTAACTATAATACTTCCGATTGCTAAATAGATGACCAAATTGGGTGTTATTTCAGCAGGTTCAAAAAAACGTACTATAGCTTTATACAAAATAAAAAAAGCTAAAATCAAAAGTGTAGTAGAATTAAAAAATGCTGCTAAAATTTCACTTCTTCTATAACCAAAAGTGTTTTTTTCTGTTGCTTCTTTTCGAGATAGTTTATTAGCAATATAGCTGATTATCAAAGATAAAACATCAGAAAAATTATGAATAGCATCTGAAATTAAGGCAATACTTCCCGAAATTAATCCTCCAACTAATTCGGCAATACTGATACTTAAATTTAGTATTATTGTCCAAAATAATCTTTGTCCTTTTACTTCGTGATGATGATGTTCGTGTCCCATATTATATTATTTTAAATTATTAATTATTTTCTCATTAGAAGGTCGATAACCTCTTGCAACTATTTTATTGTTTATTATTATTGTCGGTAAAATCCATGTTCTATATTTTACAAATTCTTTAAGGCTGCTTATTATCTCAAACTCAACGTCAATATTTTCTTTGTCGATAAATTTACTTATTGAAGTAATAATTTTTTTTGTTTTCCAACAGTTTGGACTAGGGGATAATATGGTAATTGTATTTTTATCCATTATTAATTTCGCATTTATTTTTAGTGAAATATTTACCCATAATTGTTCCAATTATTATAAAAATCGGAATACTAATGAATATTCTAAGCAACGAAAATTTAATTCCTAAGAAGCCTATTTCAAAAGTAAGCATTGGAATTTTAGCAATAGACACAGCACTTAAATAGATAAAAATATTTCTTGCAGATGTACCTTTCTTCCATAAAATATATGCTACCGGGAAAGCAGCATATAATGGCCCTGCCTGCAAAAATGCCAACAGTATTATTAGTATTATTCCTTTAATACCCGATGCATTGCCAATATGTTTTTGTACTCTTTCTTTAGATACCCATACATCGAAAAGACCAACCAGAATAAACATAACAGGTAGAGCTAAAATCATCTCTTTTAGAAAAGTCCAAAAATTATCTTGAAAAATACTGATACCCGGATTGTATTTAAAAAGGTAAGAACCCGCAATAAAAAGAGCAAAAGCAATAATTACCGGAAAATCGAACTTGTATTTTTTTAATTTTTTTTTCATCTGTTTATAATTTTGTACTTTGTTAATATATTGCAGGATATAATCATTCTCGTGTATGTTAAAATAATTATGTCTGACATGGTCAGTTTCATTTTACAAATAATAATATATTAATGCCATACTTCCGCCAACCAAAATTGCTCCTATAAAACTAAAAGCATTTCTTATTATGGCAATTTTAAGTCCGAAAAATTTTGCTTCAATAGGTATTGTTAATATTCCAACCATTTTTAGAGTAGTAATAAATACTGATAAAACAGAAAAACTAACGCCTGTTTTTAAAAGAATACCTGCCAGTGGATAAGCAATAAAGCCCGGAATAATTGATACCGAACCGATAATAGCAGCCGAGAGATAGGCTCCTAAACCTGCGTCTTTGCCCAGATATTCCATTAATACTTCATCTGATACAAAGTATAAAACCACGCTTACAAGTATGATTACAGATAATAATGTGGGCAGAATTTTAAGAAACATCATGGTTCCTTTTTTAATTCCTTTTATTGTTTTCTTTTTATCGAAAATAAAAGATATTAAAGTCAGAATTGCCGTTAGAATTATTATTATTTGTATCATTTCAAAAATATTTGTAATTGAATACTTGCAATGTATTTTTCTATTCTATTATCATTCAACTGAAAATAATTATCAAAAGATAATTCCAGTTTATATTTATTTATTAAATAATTGTAGCCAATACGGTAATATGGTCTATCTGTTGTCTCTTTAATTAAATCATTAAAAGTTTCATATGATAGAACGATTTGATTTTTGTTTAAGTTTATTACAGACAAGATATAATAACCGTTAGCTTTTTGACCGTCAAAGTTTGCTGTCAGATATTCGGCTTGTATTTCAAACGGCTTGCTTTTATACATTGCAAATATATTGTATCGGAAATCATTGCCTGAGAACAAAACTGTATCGGGTAAAACTTTTTTTATTTGTAAGTTTTCGGCTTGGCGATATTGTAATGAATATCCTATTTTGATCTTACTCTGATTTACAGGGATATTAAATCCCGATTTGTGAACTAACATATACCCTTGATTATTAAAACGATATTCTTTAATTCCATATCCGTTAAAAATCCCCAAATGAGTTTCAAATAATTTGTTTTTTGTTTTAAAATTTGCCTGCACCCCAATATCTCTTACACCCAGTGTTCCATTGGGAATAAGCATATTTATAACTTTTGTCCTCTCAATAGGAGCTATTTTATAATCGTGCTGAAAGCGTTGCAGACTGTACTGAGGCACGAATTGTCCTATGTCAAAAGAGAATAATCCGGTTTTGTATCCTATTTTAACATTTTGCAAAAAGAATTTTTCTTGTGCAAAACTAGAGAAAGTGGTTTGAATTTTATAGGACCAATGCTCAGAAAATCCGGGTTTTGATTTAACCCAAAGTTTTAATCTCCGCACCGAAAAACTTGTGTAATCATCAAAATTACTTATACCTCTGATTTGAATATATCCGTTAAAATCGATATTTTCCGTAAATGTATTTTCTTGTGCGGAGACTAGTCCCGAAATAAAAGCCAAGGCTATGAATAAGATACTTTTCATTACTATTTACTTGCTTTATATATCCTTCCCGGTTTTAAAAGTTTGGACAAATCTTCGTTTGATGCATCAAGCCACTTAACATTAAAACCTTTTGAAAACAAATAGATATATGCCCAGGCAGAACGTGTTCCCGATGAACAGAAACATGCTATTAGTTTATTATTTGGCAGTTCGTTTAACCTATCAGGTAATTCATCAATGGGAATGTTTAATGTTTCGATTCCGAATAATTTGAAATTAAAAGCAATTGTTTCAACTTCTTTTTTATCTCTGACATCGAGAAATAGAGTATTTCTTGTTTCAAAAAGTTTTTCTGCGGAAATTTTGTGTTTGCCGGTTCCACAAAACTCAAGATTCATTGATTTTAATGCTTTTTCCATTTCTGTTCCTCCTTATATTTAAATTATATTGAATATTAATTTAATTGCCATAATCAGTAAGATTACGGCAAGAATTTTTTTCACTGTTTGCGGGTTTAATTTTTTTTGCATAAAAATAGTTCCCAAGGTAGCTCCGATAATACCACCGGCTGATGCAATTAGTGTTATTTTCCAATCTATATTTCCCATAGCCCAATAGGTTAGAAAACCTGAAAATGATGAGAATGGTACAACAAAAGCAGTAATTGCTGTAATTTTTTTTGGGTTAAAGCCAATCATCAACATCAAAGGTGAAATAATGCCGCCGCCACCAATGCCTAGCATTCCCGAAAGCAATCCTGCAAAAGCACCGATAAGACTTAATTTTAATACCGGAATATCTTCTCTGTAGCTATCTTTTGTTTTTTTCTTGTGGAATAAAAACATAAATCCCGAAAATAAAAGAAAACCAATAAAAAGAAATAGAATTATCTGGTTAGGAATATATTTTGATATATAAGCTCCGACAATGGCAAACAAAAATGAGAAAATAATAATTGGTATTCCAACTTTGAAATCCAGCCGTTTGTTTTTGATATTATTGATGCTTGCTCCCGTAAGACTTACTGTATTATAAAATAATCCTACAGGTTTTGCCATATTTACCGGTATTCCAAGAGAGACAAGTATTGGTATTAAAATTATAGCAGCACCAACACCGCCGAGAGAGAATATAAAAGCTGCAATTAATGAAATAATAAAAATTAATGTTTCCATACTTTTATAGTTTATCGTAAATTAACGATGGTATTTGTATAAAATTTATTTAAAAAACTCACAAAATATCTTTTTTGCCTTTTCCCAATTTTTTTGATTAATACAATATTTGATTTTTGGAGGATTAACTTCACCTTGAATTAATTCCGCTTCCTTCAATTCTTTCAAATGTTGTGAAACTGTTGATTGAGCAATTGGTAAAACTTCAACCAAATCGCCTGTAAAACAGCAATTTTTGTTGTCGAGATATTTAAGAATTATCAATCTGGTAGGATGACCAAGTGCCTTGGCAAACCTTGCTATTTGTTTTAAGTCATCATCGTGTTTAATATTTTTTAAGGTTCTACTCATAACAAAAATATAATAATAAATTTAATATTGAGAGTGCAAAAATAATAAATATTTATAGTTTATCGTAAATTTACGATAAGATTTTTTTTAAAAAATAATAAATCTTAGATAAAAGAAAAAATTGAATATATTCTTTATCTTTGTAGGGTAGGTTTATATTTATAAGTGTAGGATTAAATGGTAATAGTAAACTAATGTTTAGTTCAATAAAGCAGTATAAAGATATAATTTGAAAACAATAAGTAAATACAAATTTAAGTGGTTACGAATTTGGAAAAAAATATTATATTTTTTCCCATTACAGTTGTTAAAAGCATATTTTAAGCATCACCAAACATACTTACTAATATGGTTGATTCCATTTCTTATTATTCTAAATAATTTTGGAGTAACATTTGGTATTCCTTCATTATTTTTAATTCCTCAGTACAATGGTAATATAGGAATATTATCTTTTTTGTTCATGGGATTGGCAACAGGTAGTTTTATAATGGCATTTCATATTTCATCGTATGTAGTAATGTCTCATAGGTTTCCGTTTATTGTTGCTACCCGACAACCTTTTTTGGTTTATTCTCAAAATAACTCTACAATTCCACTTATTTATATTTTGCTATATTTTTATCAAAGTGTTAATTTCCAATTATATAATGAATATATTACTTTTGGTAAATCATTAATCAATATTTTATTTTTTTTAATAGGGATTATCATTTTTATCTTATTTTCATTTGGATTTTTCTATTTTATTGTTAGAATATTCCCATTATTACATAGTAATATTAGGCATCGTTTAGAAAAATCATTTCTTAAAAGATATTTTAAAAAACAAACACGAAAAAAAGTACAAAAAATTAATAATATTTATGCAGGAGCGTATGGTCCGGAAAATATTGAACTTTACATCAAAGGATTTTTAAAAATAGGGAAAGCTAAAAAATTCAGTAATTATGACAAGAAAATTTTATCAAAAGTTCTTTATGGGCAGCATTTAAATGCATTCTACTACATTGTCCTTGTTATTAGTTTTATTATTATTAGAGGTCAATTTAAAGATTCGACATCGTTAATTTTACCGGCAGGAGCAAGTCTTATATTAATATTCACAGTAATTACACTTGGGTTTAGTTTACTATATATTATTTTTCAAAAATGGACATTGGTGACTATATTAGGTATATTATTAGGAGTAAATTACTTATTCAATTTAAATAATAAAATATATAATTCAGCTTATGGTTTAAATTATAATAAACCGGTGAATATAGATATTAGCAAACACGGTAATTTTCGAAAAGACTCACTATCAACAGTTGCTATCTTGAATAATTGGAAAAATAAAAATATAAGTGATAGCATTAAAAAACCTAAAATGGTGGTAGTATGTGCTAGTGGAGGAGGTTTAAAATTGGCTTTATGGACTTATTATTCTTTGGGTTATATCGACAGTTTGACAAATGGCAAGTTATTATCACAAACAGAATTAATGACAGGTGCTTCAGGGGGAATGATTGGTGCAGCGTATATTAGGGAGCTTTATTATAGGCACTTAGAAGGAAAAAATAAAACATATTTTTCGAGAAAATATTTTTATCAGTTGTCAAAGAATCTACTTAATCCAATAATGTTTAGTTTTTCTTTTAGCGATTGGTTTATTCATTTCGAGAAATTTACTTACAATAAGCATTCTTATTATATTGACCGTGCATTTATGCTGGAGAAAACATTAAATACAAATACTGAAGGAATTTTTGATAAATCTATTTTGAGTTATAAGATACCGGAACAAAATGCTACAATTCCTATGATGATATTAAATCCATCGATAATGAATACCGGTTCTCGTTTAATTATTTCACCACTTAGTCAATCTTATCTTGTCAAATCAGAATATGTGGATAGCTTAAAAGATATTGAATTTAGGTATACATATAAAGCTTTTGAAGCTGATAGCCTTCGATTTTTAACAGCCTTGCGAATGCAAGCAAGTTTTCCATATGTCAGTCCTCCGGTTCATTTGCCGGGAAAACCTATAATAAGAGTCTTTGATGCAGGGCTTAACGACAATTTCGGTTATTTAACAGCCTATAATTTTATTATGGAATTTTCTGATTGGATAAATCAAAATACAAGTGGCGTTATCCTTATTAATATTGATGAGCAAAAACAAAATAAGAAAATGTATTATTCAAAAGAAGGATATGTTTCTAATATTGTTAGTCCTTTTAAGGCATTATTTGGTAATTGGTCAGATATTCAGCTGAGTAATAATTTACAAGTTTTGTCATCAATAAAGAAAATACTTAATAATAAATTTTATTTTATAGACCTTAAACTAAGCTCAAATAAGAAAAAAATATCACTTAGTTGGGAACTTACTAATAGAGAAAAACAAATAATTATAAATTCCATCTCAAACAAGTATAATAAAGCTCAAATTTCTAAGCTGGATAGTTTGTTAAGATAAAAACTATTTTATCTTTTTTCCAAAATACGTTGAATTAATATCAACATATTTTTACAAAAATTGGTGTATTTAAATTTTTTAGGATTTAAATTCAGTTCAATATTCATTGTTATAGGAATACCCATATAGAGTTCGGCAATATTTTCCGGAGAAACTGATGTGTCCCATACTCCGGAGTTTATCCCGTTTCTGATAATATTTGCAAAATATTTTTTTTGCAGATGAAGAATTTCATCTAATCGTTCTTTTAAAGCAGCACTGTTTTGATAAGATGCTTCTGTAAATAAGATAATCGAAATACCTTTGTTTTTTTTGAGGTATTTGATATGATTACACACAAATTTCTCAAGTTGTTCTTGCGGAGTTTTATTTTTTTGTTCGGATATTTGTTTAAGATTTGAGACGAGTTCATTTTTCACATCGTCTATAATACCCAAGATAATAGCTTGTTTTGTAGGGTAATGGCGAAAAACAGCACCTTCCGATAACCCAACTTTCTTTGCTAGGTTTTTAGTAGTTAAGTTTTTTAAACCTTCTGAAAAAACAATTTCCAAAACTGCTTTTTTAATCTGTTCACGTCTTACATCTCCCGAAAGGTGTTTTCTTTCAGCCATAATTTATCTTATATTTAATACAAATATATTAAATTTATTCAAATCCGTTTACTAATTTATGCATTGTAGAAGTTGAAGCACTTATTACTGTAGTAGCTTTTACAAACCGAGCTAATAAAATGGATTCCATTATCTCTTCTTTTGAAATACCTTTTCGTGTTGCTACTTTTGCATAGGTGTCAATGCAATGTTCATAGCCCAGTGCTGCACTGATTGCAAGACTCATTAATAATTTATATTTAGGAGGTATTTGTCCTTTCATTGCAAACATTTTGTTTGCTGAATGTTCAAATACAGCTTCTTCATTTAATTGAGATAGCAACCTCATTGTTTCGGGTTCGCTTCCAAATTCTTTGGTCATTTCTTGCAATAACTGTTCAATTGTTAATTCTTTTTTTTCTTGTGCCATGTTGTTAATTATTTTAAGTGTTTATTATAAATTACTTCCTTTTAAATATTCAAGTTTTGCTTTAGTTATTTTTATATCTTTTTCTATTTTTAAGAGTTGAATTTTAGTTTTTAAAACATTTAACTGGGCATCATTTAATTCGATACTGGTATTTACACCATTTTCATAGCCGGTTTGAGCAATTTGTAAAGCTTTTTCCGCAACTTTTATATTACTTATTGTTGATTCTTTTTGAGCCCTAAGAGAGTTTAATGTTTCTAGTGCTTTTGATACTTCAAACCGTAATTGCAACGATAGTCCATTTTCATATTCCTTTATTTTATCAATATTAGCTTGTATTTCCATGCTTTTACCCTTGGTGAGGTTTCCATCAAAAATATTCATTTTAACTCCTACACCAATAGCATAACCTGAACGCCAGGTTTTATCAAAAGGCGGGAAATCCATTCCGTGATACACATGATAATTTCCAAAACTAAAGACTGTTGGTTTTTTCCCGGCATCAATAATATCTTTTTTATGATTTAGAACTTGTTCTTTAAGCAATAATGATTGCATTTTATAATTACCTTTATCGACTTCATTTTCAATTCCGGGAATATTAATTTTATGCAGACTGTCATTTAATTCTAAATCTCCGATGCACTTAATATTTTCATTTAAAGGTATGTTCATCAAATTTTTTAAAGCTGTTTCAGCAATTTTTTTGTTGCCTTGCATTTCAACAATTTTTGTTTTAAAACCTTGAATTTTGCTTTCAAAAGTAACAATATCAAATTCTGAGCGAACGCCTTCTTCATAAGCTTTTTTTGCTAATTCATGATGTTTTTCAAGTTGAGCTAACACTTCGTTATAAACATCAATAACCTGTTCAATAAAAATATTGTTATAAAAAGCCATATTTACTTTGTAAACAATAGATGCTTCTGTTTCTTTGGTGTCTTTTTGATAAGCTTGTTTTAAAGTTGATAGCGATTCCTTGGCATTAATTCTTTTCCCTCCGACATATATTGGATAAATCAAGTTTAAATCACTTTTGAATACATCTCGGTTGTGATCAGGATAAGGTGCCATAGGGTGCATAGTTATATAATCACCGGTAGGAGCTCCGCCGTTCATTACCGGAACTTCGGTTCCTAGAAGCGGGTAAAATCCCGGTAAATTATTGGTATAAAAATATTTTCCGAGAAAATTTAATTGAGGTAAGAATGTTGACTGGGCTTGAACCATTTTGGCATCGGCTTCTTTTTCAAAAGTTTTATTAATCTTAATGGCCGGATTATTATTTAATGCCGTATTTATCGCGTCTTCTAAAGTAATTGTTTTTTGAGCGTAAACTCCTGTAATTGGAATAATTACACTTAATACAATCAAAATTATTATTTTTTTCATCTTATTAATATTTTCTGTTTTTTATAATATAATTTCATCTTAATTATCGGTATTATCTTGTGATATTTCTTTTATTTTCTTTGTTTTAATTTTCATTTCAATACGTCCTATAATTATTGATAAAACCGAAAGGCCTAAAAATACCCCCACAAATTTCCATAATTGATTGAGGTGATAATATACAGTTGTAATATCTTGATGTCTGTTGAAAACAGGGTAGAGTGCTCGCAAATAATGCCTTAAAGGGAAATAGTTGCCAATAATGTTCGGTAAATCGGGCATCTGCTCCGGTGGAACTAAAAATCCTGAATACATAAATGCAGGCATTACTATTAAAGTAATTATTCCTGCAAGTATAGCACCGTTCTTAATATTAAGTACTAAGAAAAATGAGATGCTTTCCATAGCCAAAACAAACAAGAAAATTATTTTAGCGACTTCAATAATGGTATGTTGTGTAAATGGAACACCAAAAAGATACATGGTTGTAAAAAATGCTGTTGTAATGGCGGTACCTACAATTATCCATGAAATAATAAAAGGCGGAATAATCGCTTTTATGGGCATTTGTCTTGCTGCCGTTAATTGTTTAAATTTTTCTCGCATCATTTTAAAGTTTGCAAGTATTCCGAAAAGAACTATCAGCATAGAAACTATTTGCATGGCTAAGCCCATAAAGGCTGGCAACATTGGAGCTTCCATAGAAAAGGACGGATTGTAAAAAACGCGCTCACTAATCATTAAAGGCGGCGTTTTAGCATGTCTTACATTGGGAATACTGCCTAAATCGTCGACTCTTACTTTCATCATTAATTGATTATCCATCGTCATAATGATTTTATTCAGCATCATAAGAGCAGTTTTAGAAACACTCGGATTTGCCGTTCCGTTGATGACAGCCAAAATATTTACACTGTGTTTGTTGATTACATCTTTGTATGTTCCATAAGGAATTACAACGCCTGCATCTATTTTCCCTTCGTCAATCAGTTTTTGAATTTCTTGATAACTTATGGCGTTTTCAGTGATTTTAAAATATTGTGATGCTCTAATATTATGAATAATTGATCGACTGAGTGCTGTATTGTCTTGATCGCATATTCCGATTTTTATTTCAGTAGCAGAGTTTTTGGAATACATTTCAGCCGATAAGCTGAAGAAAAACACCAGTGCCACAGAAATCAGAACAATACGAAGTATTATTGTTGCTATTAATTTAAGAGCTTTCATTTTGTTTGATTTTTCATATTATCTTTCGATTCTTTATTTATCGGTTTTAATGATAGAAATACAGACATCCCCGGTTTGCATTGTATTTGATTTGCAATGATTTTTAATTTTATGTCAAAACTTCTAATGTCTCTATCGTCACGCAAAGTAGTAGGAGTATGTGTGGCAAAAGTTGCCATTGGGAGAATTGATATCACTTTTCCTTTGAGAGTTAGACCCGGTATGTTTGTTTCCAAATTAAAAATTTTCCCTAAATTAATTTGGTTGATATAAGTTTCCGGAACCGAAAATCTAGCCCAAGTACCTTGTGGGTCGGTAACAATAACAACGGGCATTCCGGGAGGCATCATTTGTCCTACCTCCAAAACTTTTACATTTACTATGGCATCAATGGGGCTTGTAATTGTCATATCCTCAATCTTTGTGTCCAAAGCATTTATTTTGTTCATCAAAACCTGATATTGTGTTTCAATCATATCAACTTTTTGTTGAGGAACTGCTCCTGCGGCAAATAGATTTTCTAGTCGTTTTTTATTTTTTACAATATTTTCCAATTTTGCTGTCATTGCTTTTCTGTTTGCCATAATTTCACGAGTATCAAGTTGTGCAACTTTCTGTCCTTCTTCAACAGTGTCTCCTTCATCGACATATATACTGGTGATCCTTCC
>Ga0256842_1000140_pt1 | contig 60353 bp, 75 predicted proteins | sample 4559240metaG_FD_185973 | JGI IMG/M metagenome (GOLD analysis project Ga0256842, IMG submission 185973) | Hydrothermal vent microbial communities from Guaymas Basin, Mexico - 4559-240 | ecosystem: Environmental > Aquatic > Marine > Hydrothermal vents | place: Mexico: Guaymas Basin | collected... | reverse complement strand
GAACATTTCCATCGCCAGTATGCCCAAAACATGGGATATTTACTTGATATTTATCGGCTATGGCATAAAATTTTTCTAAAAGTTGTGGCAATACTGCACGAGGAACTGTTACATCTTCATTTAGCTTTTTACTTCCATAAACACTTAAAGCTGGGGAAGCATTTCTTCTAGCAAACCAAATATCAGCTGCCTCCTTTTCATCTTTTGCACGACGAAACTCACTACAACCATTTTCTTTAAAAACTTTCTCTATCGTATCAAGCTGAAAATTTAAATCATCTTCTAGGTTCCCATCCACATCAGTCACAAGCAAAGCACCAGCTTCAAGAGGTAATCCTTTGGAAAAAGTTTGCTCAACTGCTCGTATGGTTAAGTTATCTAAAAACTCCATTGCAACTGGAGTGATCCCACTCGCCATAGTTTTATACACGGCTTCCATCGCATCATGAACAGTTGGAAAAATCCCCATAGCTGTTTTTGTGAGTTTTGGCTTTGGAATGAGGCGAAGAGTTATCTCAGTTAAAACTGCCAAAGTTCCTTCACTCGCAATTAAAATCCCACTTATATTGTAACCTGCTACATCTTTAATCGTTTTTTTACCAGCTTTTATGATGTCACCATTTGGAAGCACTGCTCTTGTTGCCATCACATAATCTTTGGTTATTCCATACTTTGCAGCACGCATTCCACCTGCATTTTCACTAACATTTCCACCCAAAGTTGAGTACTCTTGACTAGCTGGATCTGGTGGATAAAAAAGTCCAACCTCTTCAACTGCTTTTTGTAAATCCATATTTACAACACCCGGCTGAACAACTGCAACCATATTTTTCATATCTATCTCTAGGATTTTATTCATATGTCGCTCCATAGCAAGAACAATCCCCCCACTACTAGGCAATGCTCCACCAGTAAAACCACTTCCAGCACCCCTTGGAACTATAACAATTTTATGTTCATTACAATACTTTAAAATCTCACTTATATCAGTTTCATCTCGAGGAAATACAACTGCATCAGGTTCAAAACGCTCCCGTGTTGCATCATATGAATAAGCTATAAGATGGGCTTTATCACTATAAATATTTTCCTCACCAACAATAGTTTTAAAATGCTGTAGATGTTTAGTATCTATCATTTTTGAGCCTTTTTATCAAACTTTTCTATCTCGCTTTGTAGTTGTTTATTGTTTGGATTTGCCTCTTTTAGCAACTCAAAATAGTAAGATTCATAACTTGTCATCTCATCACTTCCATCACCCCACCAAGCAGCATCAATCTTCTCAACTCTTGTATAAAAAGGGAGTTTTACACTTTTTTGCTTTAGAGGAGCATCTGTTATATTTAAAATCACAAAACTTTTAGAATCAACCATATAAACTTTTCCTTCTAAAAATAAAAAAATCAATCCAACAGAAGTCGCCTTAGTAAACTCGGTAAAGTCTTTTCTAAGTGGTGTTGGATGCCCATTAAAAGACAAAATTGTTGCAAAAATATCTGGATGTACCCACTGTATCTGTTTTGTAGCTCGTTCAATACGGTAGTAAATCTCATCATTTGGAGCTATAATAAGACCCCTGCTGTACCCAAAAGCAAGTACTGCAGTATCTCCAACTTCAACATGCCATTGACCAATCGGAAGAGCATTTTGTCTGAGTGAATCATACTCACTCAAAGCCAAAACAGCTATGTGTTTGTCTTTATCAAAGCTTTTAACCACAGCATTTTTTAAGATACAACTATGATTTTTACCAACTTCATGAACTATAAATCCACTCACACCAACATCTATTTTAGATATTTTAATACTCGCTAAACTTTCATCACTATTAACACTTACAACAGGAGTTTTTATAATCCCACCAAACAGTTCAAAAACCAAAACTAACAACAAAAATATATATCTCATACAAACTCTTTTTTTTTAAATAATATAACGCGATTATATCTTAACTAAGCCAATTTTAGCTAAAATTTCGCCATATTTTACAACAGGCACATAACTTGATACGATTTTTTATACTTTTTTTATTTACCACTACTCTTTTTTCTGCGCATGTTGAAAGATTTAGATGGGACAATGGCACAACTTACCTAGATTTTTTACAAAAAGAAAAACTACCTATTAAAGGTCTTTATTACAATCTTGACAAAGACGACCAACGACTTACTGAGGAGATGAGAGCTGGTGTTCATTACCAGATTTTAAAAGATAACAATGATGAGATAAAACAGATTTTGCTCCCTCTAAATGATGAGTTACAAATCCATATATATAAAAACAATGGCTCATACCATTTTGAAGCTATCCCTATCATAAGCACAACAAAAACCCAAGCCTTCACCTTAAAAATAAACAGATCTCCATACCTAGACATCATTAAAGAAACTGGCTCAAAAAAACTAGCTCAAATTTTTGTAGCAAACTTTAAACACTCACTTAACTTTAAAATTGATTTAAGAAAAGGTGATACTCTGGTGATGATATACGATCAAAAATATCGTCTAGGTGAGCCTTTTTCTATGCCAATCTTAAAAACTGCCATGATAGAGATGAGAGGCAAAAAACACTTTATCTACCTAAATAAAGATGAGAGATATTATGATCAAAAAGGACATGAAGTTGAGGGATTTTTACTTGCTCGTCCAGTAAGGGGAGCTAGAATTTCATCATACTTTACAAAAAGAAGATGGCACCCAATACTCCACAAATGGAAAGCTCACCTAGGTGTGGATTATGCTGCAAGAAGAGGTACACCAGTAGTAGCAGCAGGAAGTGGACGCATCATCTATGCAGCTAGAATGGGAACATATGGAAATCTTATAAAAATAAGACATGCAGATGGATATGAAACAAGATATGCTCACCTAAAATCTTTTCGCCGAGGTATTCATAGAGGCAAAAGGGTAAAGAAAGGTCAAACCATAGCCTATGTTGGCACAACTGGTCGCTCAACCGGACCACATCTGCACTTTGAACTTAGAAAACATGGACGAGCTATAAATCCACTAAAAGTTGTCCAAGTAACCACTAAAAAACTTCGTGCCAAAGAGATGAAAGCATTTAAAAAACTTCGTGAGCAATACAACAAAAGCATAGAGCGTACTCTATTAAATAACACTAAATACAAAAAAGCACCAAAAACCAAAAAAGTTTGCTACTTTTTCAATAAGTCTTGCTCAACAAAAGTAAGTACCTCACCATAAAGAAGCTAAGAAGTTTTAGATGAAACCTACTAAAAAATACCTTCTTACTACCCAAACTCAATAGGATCCATATCAATCTCTGCTAAATCAACTTTACAAAACTTTATAGCTTTTATAATATCGGTGCTTTTATCTGAACGGATAAGTATCTCAAATCTAAACTTGTTTGCTACCCTTTCAATAGCACACTTGCCATATCCAACTATCTCTATGTTTGGCATGTGGAAGAGTTTATCATGCATTTTTTGCATCTCATCCCTTGCTTTTGCACCATTTTTATGAGCAAATAAAACACGACAGAGCTTTTTATATGGTGGGTACAATCCCTCTCTATAAATCTTCTCCTCTTGTAAAAAAGATTCATAATCATCCACAAAAGCACTAAAAAACTCCTCATTAAAACTTTGTACTAAAACTTTAGCACCTTTTTTTCTTCCACTTCTACCTGCTACTTGAATGAGAGATGAGAGAGCTTTTTCTCTAGCTCGATAATCACTCATATTTAACATATTGTCCATCCCTAAAACAACTGCCAAAGTTACACCGTGGTAATCATGCCCCTTACTTAACATCTGAGTACCCACTAAAATATCTGTTTGTTTGTCATTAAATCTTTTTAATGCTTTTTTCAATTTAGCTTGTGTAGTGATAACATCTCGATCAAACTGCTCGACCATACCATCTGGTAGCTCACTCGATATATCTTTAACGGCCTCAGCAGTACCAAGTCTGCTACTTGTAAGGTTACCACTCCCACATGCCGAACATACCTGAGGAATGGCTTGAGTATAATTACAATAATGACATTTTAAGGCATGTGACTTTTGATGTATGCTCATCCCAATAGAACAAAATACGCATTCATAAGTATGTCCACAATCCCCACAAATAAGATACTTAAAATTTGCACGAGTTGGAAGAAAAACTATCGCTTGTTCTTTTGCTTTAAGAGTATCTCTTAGAGCATCTAAAACCATAGGAGTTAAACTCTCTGAACTTTTTTCATATATAAACTCTTTATGGGAACTAAAATATCCCCCTTTTAATCTGCTATATGGAAATTTCATATAACTACTCAACGATGGTGTAGCACTACCTAAAACCACAGGTATATCATAAATTTTTCCCATATATATCGCTATATCTCTAGCATTATACCTTGGTCGTTTGTTAGACTTATAACTATCATCATGCTCCTCATCTACCACTATCAATCCCAAATCTTTTATGGGTAAAAACAGTGCTGAACGAGGTCCAGCTATGATTTTTGCTTCACCACCGTATATAGCTTCTAAATTTTGTTTCTTCTGTTTTGGTGTTAGTTTCGAATGCCACATAACAACACTTGAGCCAAAATGTTGTTGAAGTCGTTTATCCATTTGTGGTGTTAAAGAGATTTCAGGCATCAAAAAAATCGCCCTCTTTCCAACTTTTAACATCTCCTCAAAGTATTTCATATAAACTTCTGTTTTTCCACTTCCAGTATCACCAAAAAGAAGGGAAGTTTTATGTTGTTTTAGAAAGTCCAGTGCCTGTTGTTGATTTTGTGAGAGTGTTATACTAGATTTTGGAGCTACGACTTCAGTCGTGGCCATAGTTGAACTAAAAGGAACCATCAAACCAAAAGCATCCCCTAAAGAACATATATAATAACTAGAGATAAACTGAGATAATTTTATCTGTTGCTTAGAATAATAAAACTCACTAACTTCTAAAATCTCATTTGTTTTAAACTCTGGTTGTTGGCATGTGGATAAAATAACACCATCTAAAATCCTGTTTTGAAGTTTAATACTGACTTTGGCATGTGGGTTTATAGTCTTTGATGAGCAGTAGGTAAGAGGCTCAAGAGGTGATGATATCAGAGAAATTTTATAATAATTCAAATAAACAATCTTTTATTTTTATGGAGATACGACTTTAGCCGTATATTTTACGATATAACAAGTACGGTTAAAACCGTACCTCCAATTAGTTTACAAGCTTATCACAGATAGCTGGTTGAGACGAATTTAAATCAAACTTTCCTGTTGAATTATCGTAATTAAATCCACAATTATCCTCACCTAATTTATAAGTATAATCTGGATCTGTTCCACTCCAATGTCCAGAAGATGTTCCAGGAGCAACACCATACATTAACAATATATGGTCAGAATCATTACCATCAAAAAACTTTGTCGTTGCACCACTCAAAGCAGATATCCAAGAAGAATCACCCTTAATAAGTCTTGATTGTCTCTCACTAACTATAGCAGAACGGATAGAAGATATGTCAGAACGACCTTTTGTTATCTGAGCATCAAGTCTTGTTGCTGTAAAATGAGGAATGGCAACCGACGCTAAAATACCAAGCACAACTATAACAAATACTAATTCTAACATGGTAAAAGCTGTTTTTTTAGTATTTAACACTTGTTCCCCTTAATTTCATTGGATATTTATTTTCATCGATAGCACCTTGAATTGCCAAACATTTAGTATCACCACCAGCATCATTAAAAACCATTTTTAGAGTATCTACACCCGTTGTTGTATTTACATCAACAAGAACAACAATACAATCAGAAACAGAACCAACTTTTATCTCTGCCTTATTATCACTCAAAACTGCATCACCAGAATTTTCCATACTTGCCATCGCATTTGACATAACAGTAAAATTACTATCCACCTCAGATTTAGACATAGCATATGTCGAAATCTCAGCTGCACCAGTCGCTATGTTTTGAGCTAACTTAGAAATTACAGCATCACCCCTAGTGGCAGAAAGTTTCGGAATAGCCACACTCGCCAAAATACCTAAAATAACAATAACAAAAATAAGCTCAATCATTGTAAACGCATTCTTCATACAATTCCACCTTAAATCATAAAAAAACCATCTATTAGAAAAAAGCTTATTTATAATTTAAAAGTGTCAGTCCCCAAGCCTAAACTTGAAAACTAACAAATACAACTTACTAATAAGCTACATTAGAACCACCGAAGTTATATGTTTTTTGAAGATTAGCCGTTGCATCTTTTACAGCTTTACATACAGCACCTATAGGATTTGCATCAGTAGAAACAGTAACATTACCATCCTCTACTTTATTGAATGTAACAGTCAAACATGTATTATTGTTATCATCACCAATAACAAGTGTATTACCATCTTGAAGATCACTATCAGATGTTTTTAAATCAATATTTGTAATATCTGCAGAATCTTTACCTTTAAATGTACCTTGCGCAGTATAAAATGTGCCAAGTTCATTTACAAGTGTCGCAGCTTCCGTAGAAATTTTTGATACTTGCGCATCAGTACGAGTAGCCGCAAGTTTTGGAATAGCCACAGCGGCTAAAATACCTAAAATAACGATAACGAAGATCAATTCGATCATTGTAAAACCAGCTCTTTTCATAAGAGACTCCTTAATTTGAATAACGAGTTACACTAGTAACCCTAGGGACTATTATGAACCTTTTTGCTTTAAACAATGCTTAAATTCACAATATTATAAAGAAATACATATATACATTCCCATCGAGGACGACAGAAACAAGATGAAATAACTTTGGAACTATTTTTGCTTACTACAATTTAAATATAGATAAAAGGGGCTAAAAAATGTCTATCCAAATCTCTCGTACACATGACCTAATCAAAGATGCACTTGACTATCGTGCTATGCGTCAAGATATGATAGCTTCAAATATAGCAAATGCTGATACCCCTTACTATAGACCCAGAGATATAAGATTTGAAGATGCTTTGGCTCAAAAAGAAGCAGAGATTATGAAAGATAATTCCAAACAACTACCTTTAGCTCAAACATCTTCAGCCCACATGCCAATGCAACAGGAAAAAAGCAACTTTCAACCAACAGTATATTTTAGAGATGGACATATGGCCAGAAATGATGGAAACAGTGTTGATATAGATGTGGAAACAACGGAGATGAGCAAAAACTCAGTTATGTTTAATGCTCTCATACAAGCAAATAAAAAAGATACAATGATTTTTAGAAGCGTGATAGATGCTTCACAAAAACTAAACTAAGGTTAAAATAATGAGTAATTTTTTAAACAGTTTTGACATAAGTGGTTACGGACTCTCAGCACAAAGAGTCAGAGTCAACACCATTTCAAGCAACATAGCAAATGCACAAACAACTCGCACTGAAGAGGGTGGACCATACAGACGAAAAGAGGTTGTTTTCAAAGCGATAGATTTTAATGAAAAGTTTAATAAAGCCCTAAATGGTATGACTAAGGGGATGGGATATGAAGACCCTTTAGATGAGGGAGATTTTGGTAAAAAGGTAAATCCTGCTATAATGAGTGTTTTGGTAGATAAAATAGTAAGAGATGACAGCAAACCAAATATGAAGTACGAACCAAACCATCCAGATGCAGATGCAAATGGTTATGTTGCATACCCAAACATTAATCCTGTGGTGGAAATGGCCGATTTAGTTGAAGCAACTCGCTCTTACCAAGCAAATGTTGCGGCATTTCAAAGTGCAAAAGAGATGGCAAACAGTTCTATCTCTTTATTACAATAAAAAAGGAGTAGTTGATTATGAATAATATTATCAATGGGCTTTCAAGCACATCAACTGCAGACCTGCTAAAACAAAAAGACAAGGTCGAAAGTGTATCTGATTCTAAGGATTTCGCTACACAATTAAAATCAGCACTAAATGAAGTAAATGAACTTCAAGTTGACAGTGAAAAGGCGATAGGCGATATGGCTACAGGTCAAGTTAAAGACCTCCATCAAGCAGCATTAGCTATCTCAAAAGCTGAAACAAGTATGAAACTGATGCTTGAGATAAGAAACAAAGCATTAAATGCTTATAAAGAGATAGGTAGAACTCAACTCTAAATCCCCCTTTAATGATAAATCAAAACAAAAGCAAAAAAATATTTCTTCTTTACTCCTTGATTTCGTTGGGGTTTATTATCTTTTTAAGTGTTATGCTTATCACAGTTTTAAAACCTAGACATCTACCATCTTTATATGCCAAAGAGAGTTCAAAAGCTCAACGAGGGAGTATCATCTCTGCAGATGGTTTTCATATAGCAACTGCAAAAAAACTATACAAAGCTATGGTAAATACACTCTACATAGACCCACTAAAAAAAGACCTTTTCGTACAACTTTTTAGTATCTATTCTGGTATAAAAGTGGATAAAATTAAAAAAAAGCTAAAGAAAAAAGGGGTTGTAGTTTTAAGTTATAACATCCCCGAAAAAGAGGCTCAATACCTTAAAACACTGGCCTACCAACTAAGAAGATATAAAGTTTTCATAGAAAGAAAAAACTCAAAAACAGGCTTAAAATCTATACATGGTTTAAATATCTTAGAAAGTGGAGAGAGTAGAGTTTACCCATACGGTAAACTTCTAACACCAATTATAGGCTACCCACACAAAGTTGAGGAAAATGGATATACATACATCAAAGGGGTAAAAGGTTTAGAAAAAAGATTTGATAAAGAGTTGTCTGCCCGTGTAGATGGATTAAGCAGAGGATTTAGAGATGTAAACGGATATATAATTTTAAATAAAGACAGCTTTAGTAAAACAAAAGTAGATGGATTGGATATTAAGTTAACCATACCTGTATCTCTACAAATCAGATTAGAAAAAATGTGTTCAGAGATGAAAGAAAAATTTGAAGCTAAAGAGGTTATGATAGCTATTATAAATTCAAAAGATGGCAAAGTTTTAGGTATGGCAAGTTCAAACAGATTTTTACCAAAAGATATAAAAAGAAGTGACTACCCATCTCTTAACAGTTCGATGATAGAATACAGCTATGAACCAGGAAGCGTTATGAAAACCATCACCTTTTCACTGCTTTTAGATAAAGGTCTTATAAACCCTTATGATTTGGTAAATACTCATAACGGTCGCTTTAAAATAGGAAGAAAAGTTATAACAGATGAACATAAATATGACTGGCTAAGTGCAGAAAATATTATAGTTCATTCATCAAATATAGGTATAGCCCAACTTGCCCAAAAATTATCAGGAAGTGAATTTTACAACGGTTTAAAAGATTTTGGTTTTTCAAAAAAATCAACAAGAGATCTTATCTATGAAAAAAAAGGTTCTATCCCATCTGCTACAAGACTTGAAAATGAGATATACAAAGCTACAAGTGCCTACGGATATGGTATGAGAGTAAATCTTATGCAACTTCTCCGTGCATACAGTGCTTTTAGTAACAATGGAAAAATTGTATATCCAAAAATTGTAGATAGTTTCATAGATGAATTTAACAGAAAAATCCCCATAGAAAATCAAGAGCAAATTCAAGTTATAAAAAGTTCAACAGCAGCAAGAGTTAAAAAAGTTCTTCTTAAAACAGTTAGAGAGGGAACAGGTAGAAAAACAAGAATTGACGGTTTATATATTGGTGGTAAAACAGGAACTGCACATATGGTTGCCAAAGGGCAATATATAGAAAAGTATAACACTAGTTTCTTAGGTTTTGTAGAAGATAAAAAGCACAGCTATACTATGGGTGTAGTTGTAAGAGAGCCAAAAAGCAGTCAGTTTGCAGCTCAAACTGCAGTACCTGTGTTTAAAAAAGCTGTTGAAATTATGATTGAAGAGGGCTATCTAAAGCCAGATATTATCAAGTAACCTTGTATCACCAACCTTTGCCTCAACTAAGATTATGCTATTTTTAAGTTCTATAGATTCAATGGGTGCGAAATCTCTATTTAACACTTCAACATAAGAAACTTCAAGTGGCTCAAGCACTGTTCTCATCTGCTCTTTTATTTTAGATACATCTAAAATATTTTGATTTACCATACCAAACGCTTTTTGAAGAGATAAAGAAATTTTGAGAGCTTCTACCCTTTGCTCACTTGAGAGATAGATATTTCTACTGCTCATTGCCAAACCATCACTCTCCCTGAGCGTATCAACAGCTACTATCTCCACACTCATAAAAAATTGTTTAACCATTAGACCTATAAGATTTAACTGCTGTGCATCTTTTTTACCAAAATATGCACGAGTTGGACTTACGATATTTAAAAGTTTCATAACAACAGTCAATACACCACTAAAATGCCCTACTCTTGTAGCCCCTTCTAAAACATATCCTCTTACATTTGGAGCTTCTATTTTAGCCTCATCATCTCCGTAAATATCCTTTTTATGTGGAAAGAACAACACATCAACACCAGCAAGTAAACAAATCTTTTTATCTGCCTCATCTTTTCTTGGATATTTATCCAAGTCCTCACCCTTCAAAAATTGTGTTGGATTTACAAAAATAGAGACAACAACCAACTCATTTTCTTTTCGTGCTTTTTTGATTAAAGAGAGATGACCTTCATGTAAAGCACCCATAGTTGGAACAAAGCCCACAGATTTATCTATATCTTTTAAATACTCTTTTAGTTCTAATGGATTTGAAATAATCTTCATTTTAAGTCCCGTTATTATATAATTAACATTATACAATAATGGATATAAATATGGACAACTATGAATACACAGAACTTTTAAAAAATATAAAAATTAAAATGCAAAATATAGCTGGGGTGATAGAGCCTAAAAAAATAGAAGCTAGATTAGCAGAGATAGAAACCCTCGAAAATAATCCAGAATTTTGGAACGATGCAGACTATGCTGCGAAAATTCAAAAAGAGAAAACACAACTCCAAAGAAAATTAGATAAATTTAATCTTGCAAACGACAGTGTTAATGATGCAGCAGAACTTTATGAGATGGCAAAAGAAGAAAACGATGAAGAATCTATCCAAAGTTGTTTTGATGAAGCACCAACGCTTGAAAATCAAATAAGAAATATGGAGATAGAAGTTCTACTAAGTGGGCAAAGTGATGCAAATAATGCCATACTGTCTATTCATCCTGGAGCTGGTGGAACAGAGAGTCAAGACTGGGCAGAGATGTTACTTCGTATGTATAAAATGTGGGCGCAAAGACGAGGTTTTAGCGTTGAGATACTTGACTATCAAGCAGGTGATGAAGCTGGTATAAAAGATGTTTCAATCATAATTAAAGGTGAAAATGCCTATGGCTATCTAAAAGTTGAAAACGGGATACATAGACTTGTTCGCATAAGCCCTTTTGATTCCAATGCAAAAAGGCATACATCATTTTCATCAGTCATGGTATCACCTGAGGTTGATGACAATATAAACATAGTTATAGAAGATAAAGATATAAGGGTAGATACATATCGAGCAAGTGGTGCAGGTGGACAACATGTAAACAAAACAGAATCTGCCATAAGATTAACACATATAAAAACTGGTGTAGTGGTTCAATGCCAAAATGACAGAAGCCAACACAAAAACAAAGCAACTGCTATGAAAATGTTAAAATCTCGTCTTTATGAACTAGAACTTGAAGAACAAAAAGCAAAAGAAGCGGGAATTGCAAAAAGTGAAATAGGCTGGGGACATCAAATAAGAAGCTATGTTATGCAACCATATCAACAGGTAAAAGACACAAGAAGTAATGAAGCTTATTCAAATGTATCAGCAATTTTAGATGGGGATATAGATGAGATGATAGAGGGTGTGTTGATCTCTTTTAATAAAACAACATAAACACCCAAAACCATTTTTATTTGTATCTGTAAGTGATACGACCTTTATCAAGAGAATAAGGTGTTAACTCAAGTTTAACACGATCACCTGGAAGTATTTTTATATAGTGCATACGCATTTTACCTGCGATATGACATAAAATAATATGTCCGTTTTCTAATTCAACACGAAAAGTTGCATTAGGCAAAGCCTCAATAATCTTGCCATCAACTTCAATAACATCTGCTTTAGCCATATTTAAGTCCTTTTAGTTTCTCTTAAGCAAGAGATAATATTTCAGCTTTACCGTTGATAATTGCAACAGTATGCTCATAGTGTGAACCGCGTAAACCATCGGCACTGACAACATCCCAATTATTTTCTAAAATAATAGGTTTTGAATCTTTTTGACAAATCATAGGCTCAAGACAAAAAACCATTCCATTTTTAATCTTTGGACCAGCTTTTGGGTTATTGCCCTCTAAATAGTTTGGAATTTCCGGTTCTTCGTGAGGTTTTTTACCTATACCATGACCACAAAAGTTTCTCAGTGGTACATAACCACGATTTAAAATAAATTTCTCCATTAGATACGAAAGCTCTTTAAATCTCATACCTTGTTTAATATTATCTATGGCATAGTACAAAGTATCTTTTGCACATGCTATTAAAGATTCATCATCTTTAGTAATATTACCAACAGGTACAGTTACAGCAGCATCACCAAACCAACCATCTAATTTTGTTCCTATATCGTAACCAACCACATCACCCTCTTGTAGTTTATAGTCAGTTGGAATACCATGAATAATAACTTGATTAAGGGAAGTACAAACAGCATTAGGAAAGCCATAAAGACCTTTAAAAGAGGGTGTTGCACCATGACTTAAAATATAATCTTCAGCCATTGCATCAAGTTCTTTTAAAGAGATTCCCACATGTGTGTTATCATGAAGTAATTTTAAAGCACCACCAACAATCTTGTTGGCAGCACGAAGCTTTTCGATTTCTTGAGGTTTTCTTAGCGAAATAGCCATTATCTATAAACCAACAGCACTTAGTGTCTCATATTTACTCATGTAAACCTGAGCCTCAATTTTTCTCATAGTATCTAGGGCAACCTGAACCACAATTAAAACAGCTGTACCACCGAAGAAGAAAGGAACACCCATCCCCTTAATAATCATAAACGGAAGCGTAGCCACCAATCCAAGATACAAAGCACCTGTAAAAGTAAGCCTTGAAGCAGTTTCATTTAAAAACTCTTTTGTTGCATTACCAGTTCTAATACCAGGAATAAATCCACCCTGTCTCTTTAAGTTATCTGCTATATCTTTTGCATTAAATGTTATAGACGCATAAAAGAATGCAAAGAAAATAACAAACACAAAAGTTAAGAAGTTAAAAAAGTAACTATTTGGATTTAAAAAATCGGCAATAGATTGAATAATAGGGTTTGTACTACTTGACAAGACAGTCATAGGAAACATCAAAATCGCACTAGCAAAGATAACTGGAATAACACCAGCTAAATTTAGTTTGATAGGGATATAGTTCATAACTCTTTTGTTTTGATTTTGCATCATAGTCTTTTTAGCATATGTAATAGGAACACGACGCTCACCAAGTTCAACATAAATAATCACAGCAATAGTAACAAAAACTAATACTAAAATAGCAATTACAGTTAAGAAACTCATAGCTCCAGTATTTACCATTGTTACAGTTTTACCAATCGCTGTTGGGATAGCCGAAACTATACCAGCAAAAATGATTAAAGAAATACCATTACCAATACCACTTTGAGTAATCTGCTCACCAATCCACATTAAAAGCATTGTTCCTGCGAGCATTGAGATAGCAGAAAGAAGTATAAATGTATTATGATCAGCTAAAATTGCACTTTGTCCACTTGGTCCCGTTAAACTTTGAAGTCCAACACTTACACCAATAGCTTGAATAAGAGTGATAGCAATAGTTGCATAACGGATAATCTGCATATATTTAACCATACCATCGCGTTCTTTTTTCATTTGACCAAGAGTAGGAAATGTAGCAGCTAAAAGTTCAGCAATAATCGAAGCAGTGATGTAAGGCATAATACCAAGAGATATGATTGAGAGTCTTTTTATAGCATTTCCACTAAACATATTCATAAGCCCTAAAGCATCTGAGTCATGTCCATCAAAAAATGATGCTATAACAGAAGTATCAACGCCTGGCACTGGCACATATGCCAGTAGGCGATAAAGAAATAAAAACCCGATAGTAATAAGTATCTTATTAACTAGATTTTTATTCATAACTATTTACCTGTTGTGGTAATATTTTCGTCTTTAATTTTCGAAGCTAAATCTTTTGCAGATGCTCCTACTAATTTAACTTTGCTAACTGATGCAGCTATCTTATGAACACCACGGATAGAATCCATAGTAATCTCTTCAAGTTCTGCAACAGCTTTAATTTTTTCAACATTGATTACATAAGGTTTTACAAATTTTGAAGTAAAACCGATTTTCGGTAATCGTTTTGCAAGTGGTTGTTGACCACCCTCAAAGTTTCTTTTTCTTTTATAACCTGAACGAGATTTCTGACCTTTTTGACCACGAGCAGCAGTCTTACCAGTACCAGAACCTTGTCCACGACCAACTCTTTTACGGTTAGAAGTAGAACCCTCAGCAGGTGTTAAATTTTCAATACCCATCAATTATCCTTTAAGTCTACCAAGTGCTTCAACAGTTGCGCGCACTAGAGTGTTAGGGTTGTTAGAACCGATTGATTTTGTAAGTATATCTTGAATACCTGCAAGTTCAAGAACTGGACGAGCAGCTCCACCAGCAATAACACCTGTACCTTCAGATGCAGGTTTAAGTAAAACACGAGAAGCATTATATTTATGCTCAATATCGTGTGCAATTGTTGAACCTTTAATCTTAACAGTAGTTAAGTTTTTAAAAGCATTATCAACTGCTTTACGAATTGCATCAGGAACTTCTTTAGCTTTACCAACGCCATACCCGATAGTACCATTTTTGTTACCAACAACTACAAGTGCAGTAAAACGAAATCTACGACCACCTTTTACAACTTTAGTTACACGACCAATATTTACTATTGATTCTTCAAAATCATCTCTATTGATTTCCATCTCGTCCCCTAAAACTTAATTTCGTTTGCACGAAGTGCGTCACCAAATGCAGCTATAACACCATGATATTGGTAACCATTACGATCAAATACAACTTCAGATATGTTAGCTTCTTTTAGTGTAGCAGCAAATGCTTCACCAAGTGCAGCTGCACCCTCTTTGTTAGCCTTATGACCAGTACCTTTTGAATGTAGTGCGCAGATAGTTGAAGATGTTGTATCATCTATCGCTTGTACACTTAGGTAACGATTTGATCTAAATACAGAAACACGAGGAAGTGAAGCACAACCAGATATTTTTGCACGAATACGACGCTTACGCTTTAAACGGTTAGCTATTTTACTTTTTAATACTTTTGCATTCATTTTTTAATACCCTCCCTTACTTCTTAGCAGTTTTACCGGCTTTACGCACGATATGCTCTTCCATGTATTTAACACCTTTACCTTTATAAGGCTCTGGTGGACGGAATGATCTAATCTCAGCAGCAACTTGACCAAGCTTTTGCTTGTCATGGCTTTTAAGAGTAATTACATTCTTTTCAACTACGGCTTCCATACCTTCTGGTAAATCATAATTAATATCGTGAGAATGACCAAGTTGAAGATTTAAAACACGACCTTTAACAGCAGCTCTATAACCAACACCATTGATTTCAAGTTTTTTCTCATAGCCAGTAGTTAAACCAACAACGATATTTTGAGCCAATGCTCTATATGTTCCCCAAAAAGCTCTATGCTCTTTAGCTTCTGATTTATTTTTAAAAGTTAAAATATTTCCCTCTATTGTGAAATCAACATTTCCTTTTGTATCTAAATCAACACTATTTTTGCCTTTGGCAAACGATATAACATCTCCATTTGAGCTAACTTTAATATCAGCACCAAAATCTACTGGTAATTTTCCAATTCTTGACATGCTACTCTCCTACCAAACCGTACACATAACTTCACCACCAATACCAAGCTCATAAGCTTTGTCATTTGGTAGTACGCCATGTGATGTACTTACAATAATAGTTCCATAACCATTTTTGAAACGCTTAATATCTTCTTTACCTTTGTAAACTCTTCTACCAGGTTTAGAAACTCTTTTCATCTCATTGATTACAGTTTTACCATTTTCATCATACTTAAGTACAACTTTAATAGTTTTTTTAACGCCATCTTCGATTACATTAGCAGACTCTAAGTAACCTTTATCAACTAAGATATTTGCTACAGCTTCAACACTCTTAGAGTGAACTAAAGTTGTAACTGGTAATCTTCTCATACCAGCATTACGAACACGAGTTAACGCATCTGATACTAAATCATTAATTGCCATTTATTTATTCCTTAAATGTGCAGTTGGAAAAATCCAACTACTAATTATTAGCAGTATCTTCTTGGACTTACCAAGAAGACTTTCTAACACCTGGGATTAATCCCTCATTTGCCATTTTTCTAAAACATACACGGCAGATTCCGAAATCTCTTAGAACTGAGTGTGGACGACCACAAATTTGACATCTTGTATAACCACGAACTTTGAACTTAGGTTCTCTTGCCGCTTTAGCTATCATAGACTTTTTAGCCATTAGTTACTCCCTTTAGTGAAAGGCATACCAAGTTTCTCTAAAAGAGTAAACGCTGCCTTATCAGACTCAGCAGTTGTTACAACTGTGATATTCATACCATGGATTTGCATAATTGAATCATAGCTAATCTCTGGGAAGATAAGTTGCTCTTGAAGACCGAAGTTATAGTTACCACGACCATCAAAACCATTTCTTGGAACTCCACGGAAATCTTTCACACGAGGAAGTGCGATAGATACTAAACGATCAACAAAGTTATACATGTTTTCACCACGAAGTGTAACACGAACACCAACTGGCATACCTTCACGAACTTTAAAACCAGCAACTGATTTTTTAGCTATAACTGTACTTGCTTTTTGACCTGCAATAGTAGTGATAGTATCTTCAATATTTTTAATAAGTTTGTTATCTTTCATTGCAAAACCAGCACCAACAGAGATTACAACTTTATCCAATGCAGGAATCTGCATAGGGTTTTTAATCTCTAAGTCTTTTTGTAATTCAGGTTTTAAAGCTAAATATTTTTCTTTTAAACGAGCCATCTACTATGCCTCCACTTTACGAACATTTGAAACATCTATAGGCATCTCTTTATTAACATGTCCGCCTTTAGTATTGTCTTCAGTTGGTTTGATAGCTTTTTTAGCAATCTTACAACCCTCTACGATAACTTTGTTTTTCTTAGGCATAACCGATAAAACAGTAGCCTTAGTACCTTTGTCATCACCAGCGATAATCTCTACAATATCACCTTTTTTGAAATTAAACTTTGCCATTAAACAACCTCCGGTGCAAGAGATACGATTTTCATAAATCCAGCATAACGAACTTCACGACCAACAGGTCCGAAGATACGAGTACCAATAGGCTCTCTCTTGTCATCAAGTATAACTGCTGCATTGTCATCGAAACGGATTAAAGAACCATTTTCTCTTTGAACTTCTTTATGAGTTCTTACAACTACAGCTTTTACAACTTTACCTTTTTTAACTTTAGCAGTTGGTGTCGCTTTTTTCACAGAAGCAACGATAACATCACCTATTGAAGCATAACGACGCTTAGAACCACCAAGTACCTTAATACACATAATCTCTTTAGCACCTGTATTATCAGCTACATTTAAACGAGTAAAACCTTGGATCATACTACGCTCCTTTTACAACTGATTTAAGTCTAAAAGATTTAGTCTTAGAAAGTGGGCGACACTCAATTGCAACAATCTCATCACCAACTTTTACCTCATTGCGTTCATCATGTACTAAGTACTTTTTGAAACGCTTTACAACTTTATGATAACGAGGATGCATTACACGGCGTTCAACTAGTAAAGTTACTGTTTTATCACCTGCAATTTTAATCACATTACCTTGAATTTCACGCTTATTTGCCATCTACTTGCCCCTACTTTGCTACTGCAGTAAGTGCAGTATTGATTTTTGCAACATCTTTTTTAGCAACACGAAGTTCACTCGTGTTTTGAAGTTGCATCATCTTTTGTTTAATTTTTAAAGTAAAAAGTTCAGTCTTTTTCTCTTTTAGCATTGCTTGAAGCTCTGCTGCTGTTTTATCTGCTAAATCAGAATATTTCATTGTTCATCTCCGCAGTGATTATTTTTGTTTTAAATGGTAACTTGTGCATAGCAAGAGTTAATGCTTCACGAGCAATATCTTCTGGTACACCAGCCATCTCAAATATGATACGACCTGGTTTAATGTTCATAACCCACTGATCAACTGCACCTTTACCTTTACCCATACGAGTTTCAAGAGGTTTAGCAGTTAATGGTTTAGCAGGGAAAACACGAATCCAAATCTTACCATTTCTTTTAATGTGACGAGTTGCAGAGATACGAGCCGCTTCAATCTGACGAGAGTTAATACGACCTGCTTCAACCGCTTTAAATGCGATGTCACCAAAAGCTAATTTATAGCCACTACGAGCATAACCACGGTTACGCCCTTTCATAACTTTACGATATTTTGTTCTTTTTGGCATCAACATAATTATTCAGCCTTTTCACTATTTTCACGACGAGGAGTTCGTTTTGGACGACGCTCTCTCTTCTCTTCTTTAGCTTCTACAGGAACACCTTTAGTAAGTACTTCCCCTTTGAAGATCCATACTTTTACACCGATAATACCGTATGTAGTATGAGCTTCAGCGAAACCATAGTCGATTTTAGCACGAAGTGTATGAAGAGGAACTCTTCCCTCTAAGTACCACTCAGTACGAGCCATTTCAGCACCACCAAGACGACCAGCAACTGCAACCTTAATACCTTTAGCACCACTTCTTTGCGCACCTTGCATAACTTTTTTCATAGCTCTTCTAAATGCAACACGACGCTCAAGTTGAGTAGCTACATTTTCAGCAACAAGTTGTGCTGAAGTTTGAGCTTTTTTCTCTTCTTTGATGTTTATGCTTATTGGTTTACCAACTAACTTTTGAACAGCAGTTTTAAGTTTTTCAATGTCCGCACCTTTTTTACCAATAATGATACCAGGACGAGCTGCAACGATAGTTACACGAAGTCTTTTAACTGTTCTTTCTATAATGATGTTTGCAACACCAGCATAGTAAAGTTCTTTCTTTAAAAATGTTCTTATCTTGTGATCTTCACCTAAAGCTGCCGGAGCAGTTTTAAAGTTAGGAAACCATCTGCTTTCCCAGTTACGATTTATACCAAGACGAAGACCAATAGGATTAACTTTTTGACCCATTCTATTTACCCTCTACTTCTACTAAGATATGTGCTGTTGGTTTACGGATACCTGAAGCCATACCACGAGCGCGTGGACGGAATCTTTTAAGTACTGGACCATTGTCAACACGACATGATGTAATAACACAATCTTCAGCTTCATTACCACTGTTAGCTACTGCTGATGCAATAACTTTAGAGATAATTTTAGCTGCCTTATTTGGAGTGAATTCTAAAGCTGCTAATGCTTCTTCTGCATTCATACCTTGAACTTCTCTTGCAATAAGACGAGATTTGATAGGTGAAACACGGATAAATTTTAATAATGCTCTAGCCATGATTACCCTTTCTTCTGAACAGAGCCTTTATGGCCCTTAAATGTACGAGTTGGTGCAAATTCACCAAGTTTATAACCAATATGATTCTCTGTAATATATACAGGAACAAATTGGCGACCATTATGAACATTTAATGTTAAACCAACCATATCAGGAAGAACCATAGATCTTCTTGACCAAGTTTTAATAGGTTTTTTGTCTCCACTAGCTTTCGCTGCTTCAACTTTTTTGATTAAATGAGCATCTACGAATGGACCTTTTTTAACTGAACGAGCCATTAGCCTACCCTTTTTGCATTTGGTTTACGGCGAGTAATAATAAGTTTATCACTTGCTTTTTTACGACGAGTTTTCGCACCCTTAGTTGGTTTACCCCAAGGAGTAACTGGATGACGACCTGAATTCGTTTTACCTTCACCACCACCATGTGGGTGATCAATAGGATTCATTGCAGAACCACGAGTTTGAGGACGAATACCTAAGTGTCTTTGACGACCAGCTTTTGCTATAACAATGTTAGCAAACTCTTCATTTCCAACACTACCAATAGTAGCTAAACACTCACCAAGCACTAAACGCATTTCTGATGAAGGCATACGAAGCGAAACATATTTACCATCACGACCCATAATCTGAGCAGATGTTCCAGCAGAGCGAACCATTTGTCCACCTTTACCAGTTTTAAGCTCAACATTGTGAATTAGTGTACCAACAGGTATATTTTTAAGTTTCATAGCATTACCAGGTTTAACATCTAAACCAGCTTCAGCAGAAGAGATAACATCTCCAACACTTAAACCTTTTGGTTGAAGTATATATCTTTTTTCACCGTCAGCATAATTAATCAATGCGATACGACAGTTTCTGTATGGATCATATTCAATCGCTGCTACAGTACCTTCTATACCAAATTTATTTCTTTTAAAATCTATGATACGGTAAAGTTTTTTAGCACCAGCTTGTTTATGACGAGATGTGATACGACCATTGTTATTTCTACCAGCAGTTGTTGGAAGTTTTACTAACAGTGAACGAACACTAGCTTTTGCAGTAATGTCAGAACTATCAACATTAGTGTAAAAACGACGAGACGGAGTTATTGGTCTATAAGTTTTTATTGCCATGTTATACCGCCAAACTTTCTATTTGTGCGCCTTCAGGTAAAGTAACATAAAACTTTTTGAAGTCATTTTGTTTACCTTTCACACCACGGAATGTTTTTGTTTTTCCGCTTTGGTTAAGTGAGTTAATTTTTGTTGGAATGATTCCAAAATACTCACGAAACACCTCTTTAAGACCTGTTTTGCTCATACGAGGTGATGTTTGAACAACAATCACACCATCTTCTTGCATACCAAGAGTCTTCTCTGTATATAATATAGATTTAATATCTGTAATATCTGCCATTACTTAGCCTCACCTGTTAGAGTTTCCCATACAGCTTTTTCTATCACGATTGAACGATAGTTAGCAGCTAAATACGCATTTAATTCATTTGCTTCAACAACATAAGTTTGGTGAAGATTTTCAAATGCTAGGAATGTTTTTTCATCTAATAAAGATTTAACAAAAAGAGTATCTCTTTGGTTTAATGCTTTAAACATTGCTGCAGCGTCTTTAGTTTTACCAGACTCAACAGAGATGCTATCTACAATAAACAGAGAACCATTTTGTGCATGCTCATTTAAAGCAAAGTTTAAAGCAAGTTTTTTTTGCTTTTTATTTACTTTTAAATCGTAGTTACGGTTGTTTTGAGAACCAAAAGCCTTACCACCACCTACGAATATAGGAGAACGACGAGACCCAGCACGAGCGCGACCGCCACCTTTTTGAGCCCATGGTTTCTTACCACCACCTCTTACATCACTTCTACCTTTAGTAATTGCTGTATTTGCTCTTTGAGCAGCTTGAACAGATTTTACATATAGGTAAAGGTTATGAGGGTTGATTCCTGAAAAACTCTCTGGTAATGCCGCCTCAGACGCTTTTTCCATTTTTTCATTTAAAATAATTGCGCTCATTACGAAGCTACCTTTACACGACCTAAAGTACCGTTAGCACCACTTACTGAACCTAAAACTGCAATAATTTTATTTTCAGCATCGTAAGAAACGATCTCATTTTTAACACTATTTTGTGTATTTCCGTATTGTCCAGGCATTTTTTTACCCTTCATTACACGACCTGGCCACTCAGCATTACCGATAGAACCTGTTCTACGACCAAATCTATGACCGTGAGATGCAGGACCACCACTGAAATTCCATCTTTTCATACCACCAGAAAAACCGCGACCTTTAGTAGTAAAAGTAGATTTTAAAACTTTAGCTTCTGCTAAAGGTGCTAAATCTAAATCACCAGCTTCAGTATTTGATACTTCTAAAGTAACAAAACGGTTAAACTCAGCAGAAAGAGAATATTTCTTCTGTTGACCTTCAATTGCTTTATTCATTTTTTTGCCACTGTTGTAAGCTACAATAGCGCTACCTTCATTCACTTCACACACTTTAGCATCAAGAACTCTTAAAAGAGTAACTGGTTTACTTGGTACTGTGATAGTACGGCTCATACCGATTTTTTCAACAATATATTCCACGACTACTCCTATTTGTCCATAGAGCGAACTTCTACATCCACTTCCGGCGCTAAATCTAGTTTCATTAATGAATCAACAGTTTCTGGTGTTGCAGACACAATGTCAATCATTCTTGCGTGCATACGAATCTCAAATTGCTCACGAGCTTTTTTGTTAACATGAACAGATTTTAAAACTGTATATTTACGAATTTTTGTTGGTAAAGGGATTGGACCACGAATTTGGGCACCTGTACGCTTTACAGCCTCAACGATTGATGCTACAGATCTATCAAGTACACGATGATCATAAGCTTTCAATTTTAAACGAATTTTTTCCATAATTTTCCTTCTAAAGAACTCGTTGGATCCTAGCCCAACTATTTAAGGGAGCGAAATTGTACCCAAACTAACTCTAATATTCAAGCTTTTAGGGGTTAAAAGTCAATTTTTATATAAATTTATTTCCTTTTAATAAGGAAGTGCTAAAATTACACTATGCAAATTTTACTAGAAGAATTTTATAAAATAGATTTATATATGGATAAATATGTAGATAGAAAAATTTATATTGATGAAAAAAGTTATCAGATAAATGGTATAGCTCAAAGTGGAAAAACAAAACTTATCAAAAATCATCTTTTATCAAAGAAAAAAAGCAGTTACCTTTATGTTGATTGTAGCGATGTAAGGATAGATATAGATAGATTCAATATCCACATGCCAAAATTTTGCCTAGATAATAAAATAGATATACTTGTGCTTGATAATTATGATGAAAGATTTAAGTTTGCAAATGTATCTCAACTTATCATATCATCTCAAAAACCTTACAATATAGATTTTTTAGATACCATTAGAGTCTATCCACTTGATTATGAAGAGTTTTTAGCTTATGAACACAAGTACGACTCCTCTGCACTCAACCATTTTTTCCAACTTGGTGGATTTGCCCACATGCATAAACTACATTCAGACAGCAGAAACCTTTACATACAAAAAACATTAAAATACACTCTTGATGATATGGAGTTTGATATACTTAAATTTTGTGCAAAGATGATGAGTCAAAAAGTTTCTGCTTACACTATATATGAGAGACTAAAAAACAGCAGAAAAATATCAAAAGACAAACTATATAAATCTTATGAAAACTTAGTTAAAAAAAACTATATTCATAATTTAGAAAAATTTGAACATAAAAAAGCTACTAAAAAACTCTACCTTTGTGACACTTCACTAAAATCTGCACTCAGCATAGATAAACATTTTACTAGATTGTTTGAAAATATGGTATATTTAGAATTATTAAAATCAAATACAACATGTTTTTATGATGATGGGATAGATTTTTATATCCCACATGCCAACAAGGTAATTTTGTGCAAACCTTTCGCAGATGAAAGGATGTTGTTTAAAAAGATAGAAGCAATAGAGGAGTTTATATTCACACATCAAATCAAAATCGTCATAGCAATAACTATGAACAAAGAATCAACCATATCACATCCACTATCAAGAGTACAAATGATACCTTTTGATATTTGGGCATTGGGGGATTAGATGATATTATGCGGCATTGATGAAGCGGGTCGTGGTCCAATAGCTGGAGATTTAGTTATGGCTGGGTGCATTTTACACTCTATGGTTGATGGATTAAATGACTCTAAAAAACTAACTCCTAGAAAACGGGAGCTACTTTTTGAAAAAATTATCAAAAACTCTAGCTACCATATAGCTAAATTCTCCCCAAAACAAATAGATGATGATGGGATTTCTAAATGTTTGGCATGTGGGCTTAGAGAGATCATGCAAAATTTAGAGGCCAATAGTTACCTTTTTGATGGAAACACCACTTTTGGTGTTAAAGGTTTGCAGACAATGATAAAAGCTGATGGAAAAGTAGCAGAAGTAAGTGCTGCTTCCATACTAGCAAAAGTTACACACGATAGAGATATAATCAAAGAAGCTAAAAAATACCCACAATATGAGTTTGAAAAACATAAAGGTTATGGCACTGCTAGGCATGTGGAGTTAATCAAGAAGTACGGATATTGTAAACTTCATAGGAGAAGTTACAAACTAAAAGCACTTCAGGCAACCCTGTTTTAAAAACTATCTAACAAAATCACACTAACAAATGTACCTTTTGGTAAGTCTCCGTCATCTTCGCCTGTTACCATCAATGCACTATCATCTAACATGTTTGTTAAGATTGCACTGCTTCCAACTTTTTTACCTTCAAAGTTTACAAAATATTCACCATCTTCTACAACCACATTACAAGCAGTAAACTCTGTAAACCTACTTCTCTTTTTAAAATCTTCACTCAGTTTTGCACCTACTGTTTTATATGCTTTGTCTTTTCCTAACATTCTTGCCACAAGAGGAAGTCCAAAAAGTATAGAAGTTACAGTTGATGAGTAGGCAAAACCAGGTAGTGCCAAAACAAATTTTGATTCTTTTTGAGCTACCATGATATGTCTGCCTGGTTTTATTGCTACACCTTTGTAAACAACCTCAGCACCAAGTCGTGGAACTATATCTTTTACAAAATCATAATCCCCAACACTCACACCACCTGTACTAACTACAATATCAGCACAAGAAAGAGCATTCTCAAAAGTTTGCATAATGCTATCTCTATCATCTCCAACCGTTCCAAGCTGAATAACTTCTGCACCAGCACTCTCAAAAAGGGCTGCTAATGTATAGTTATTTGAACTTCTGATTTGTGCAGGATTGCTAGAGTTTACACCCAAATCAAGTATCTCGCTCCCTGTTGCTATGATAGCTACTCTTGGGCGAAGTGCTACACTTACCATAACTTGATTTAGTCCAGCCATTACACCAATCTCGGCAAAACCTATTTTTGTCCCTTTTTTAATCAAAACATCACCAGATTTATACCCTTCACCTATGGGGCGAACAGATGAGCCAAACGGTACTTTTTCATTAATAATTATTTTATCGTCTTCAACTGTTACATTTTCTATCTGAATTAAAGTGTCACTACCCTCTGGCATCTTTGAACCTGTAAAGGTTTTTATACACTCACCATTGTTTATAACTCTCTGTTCATCACTTCCAGCAGGATTATCACCTAAGATAGTTATATTTTCACCATCAAGATCTTCAAATTTAACAGCATAACCATCCATAGAAGCAGTTGCAAACTGAGGGTCATTAAACTGAGCTACTACATCTTTTGCCAACACTCTTGAAAGTGAACAGCTAAGTGCAACATTTTCACTTCTAGTAGAATTTACTTGAAGAAGGTCTAACATATTTTGACTTGTTTCGTACGATAAAAAACTCATAATTTCTCTCCTAAAATACCACTGCCATCTATAGCAGTTGAGCGATCTTTTGCATAAATTCTTTTGCCATCTTTTAAATCATATTTCCAAATAGGTGCAGAAGCTTTAAAATCTTCCACAAATTCATCTATAAACTCCAATGCAACTCTCCTTTTTGGTGAGAAAACAGCTGAGATATATGAAGACTGATGAAGCATTACATCACCTCTTGAATGAGCCATCTTTATCATTGCACCTTTAGCTTTAGCTTTCTCTTGCCACGCCTCAAACCAACTCTCTAAAATTGGTTCATATATATCAAAACTAAGCCCAGTTATGCCATCTTCATCTCTAATAGTCCCCACAAAAGGGATAAAAGCACCATAATTACTTTGAACTTCACTCTCATACCATTTTTTTAAGATAGTTGGAACATCAAGTCCACCATCATAAAGCTCCAAAGACATCTCAACCTCCACAAACAGGTGGTAAAAGTGACACTTTATCACCATCTTCTAACTCAACATCAAGTGAGCTAACAAGTGTATCATTAACTGCAACTGCAGAGTTTTGTAACCATTGGCTTAACTCTTTATCCTCTTGCAGTATTTTAGCTAACTGATTTAGATTTGTTATATCTAATTCTAATGGATCTTTTTGTATTGGACCTAAAAATTCTACTCGTATCAAAACTCTCTCCCAAAATAATTAAAGCGATTATATCTAAGATAAGCAAAGGAGTGTATAATTTCACTATGGTTTTTGGAAAAATAGAATATCTCAATCTTTTACCCTTTCATGTTTTTATGAAACGCTTTACTTCAAGCACTCAGCAAAGTATGAGTATGAACTACTATAAGGGTGTACCTGCTAATATAAACAAAAAATTCTCATCACATAAAGTTGATGCAGCATTTATCTCAAGCATAAACGCAAAAAACCATGCCTATGTAGATTTGGGCATCATTGCAAAAAAAGAGGTTTTAAGTGTTTTGGTCATCCCACATGCCAACAATACAAAAGATAAAGAATCAGCAACTTCAAATGTTTTGGCTCGTGTTTTAGATGTTAGAGGGGAAGTTATTATTGGAGATAAGGCTCTTAAATATTATCTTAAAAATGATGTTTTTATAGATTTGGCAAAAGAGTGGAACACTAAACACAACTTACCGTTTGTTTTTGCCTTACTTTGTTACCATAAAGATAAAAAAAGATATGAAAAAATCAAAAAAGAGTTTTTAAAACAAAAAGTGAAAATCCCACAATACATTTTAAAACAAGCTTCTAAAAAAACAGATATAAAGTCTAAAGATATATTAAACTATCTAACATACATATCTTACAAACTTGATAATAGAGCTAAACTCGGTCTCAAGAAATTTTATCAAGAGACCAAGAAAATCTAAAAAAACTTAGATTTTACCATCTAAATGGTCAGCTAATCTTTCTAGTTTAGTTTTGTAAGCATCCATATCAAAGTCTTTAATACGAGCTACACCATCTTCAATAGCTGCCTGTGCAACTGCAGAAGCCACATAAACAAGCACTCTTCTATCAAATGGTGAAGGGATGATATACTCAGGTCCAAACTCCATTGTATCTCTACCATGAGCTGCTTTTACATGAGATGGAACTTCCTCTTTTGCAAGTGATGCAAGTGCTTTACTTGCAGCCATTTTCATATTTTCAGTGATTTTTGTAGCTCTTACATCCAATGCACCTCTAAAGATTTGAGGAAAACCAAGAACATTATTTACTTGGTTTGCATAATCACTTCTACCAGTACCTATGATTAAATCTGGTCTAGCTTCTTTTGCTAAAGGTGGTTTAATCTCTGGATTTGGATTTGCACATGCAAAGATGATTGGGCTTGTATCTGACATAGTTTTTACCATCTCAGCAGTAATTAAATCTGGTTGAGAAAGTCCAAGAACCATATCTGCACCATTAACAGCATCTTCTAAAGTTCTATCTGGTGTTTCAAATGCAAAAAGTTGCTTGTATTTGTTAAGGTCATCTCTACCACTATGGATAACACCTTTAGAATCAAGCATAGTGATATTTTTTACACCAAGTTTTTTATACATTGAAGCACATGCAATTCCTGATGCACCAGCACCAATAACTACAACTTTAAGATCCTCAGCTTTTTTACCACTCATCTCGATAACATTGATAAGACCTGCTGTTGTGATAACTGCTGTACCATGTTGATCGTCATGAAAAACTGGAACATTACAAATCTCTTTTAAACGATCTTCAATTTCAAAACATCTTGGAGCTGAAATATCTTCAAGATTTACACCACCAAAACTATCAGCCATTGCAGCTACAATTTTGATAATCTCTTCAGTATCTTTTGTATTTAATTCAATATCAATCGCATCAACATTAGCAAATGATTTAAACAAAACACCTTTACCCTCCATAACTGGTTTTCCAGCAAGATGACCAATATCACCAAGACCTAAAACTGCAGTACCATCACTAACAACTGCAACAAGGTTGCCTTTGTTTGTATATTCATACGCTTTTTCTTCATCTTTTTCAATCTCTAAACATGGGTAAGCCACACCTGGACTATAAGCCATTGACAACTCTTTTTCTGTATTACACGGTTTTGTAAGCAGTGTCCCCGTTTTTCCGTTTGTATCAAACTCACTTTGTGATCTGTGATACTCTAATGATGCTTCTTCAAAATTTTCTGCCATTAATTGTCCTTTTTTTCTGTATATAACTAATGATATAATTTTTTTGTAAACAGGAGTAGAAATCATTATGTTTTATCTATAAAGAGGATACAATTTCACTTAAGGTTACAACACTAGGATTAAATTTGATTAAAAAAATAAAAAAATATGCAACAACAAACACTTTAGTCATTGTCGGCATCACATTTGGTGCTTTATTTGGTATTTTATTCCCAGAACTTGCATTGAAGCAAAAAATCATCGGTAGTGCTTTCATAGCTTTTTTAAAGATGCTTGTTATCCCCCTAGTATTTTCTAGTATTTTTATAGCCATTTTAGGGCTTGGTTCTCTACAACATCTAAAAAACATAGGTTTAAAAACTATTGGCTTATACCTTTTAACAACTGCTCTGGCAGTACTTTTAGCCATCTTAGCTATGAATATATTTAACATTGGTGAAAGTGTAAGCAGCAATGGTCTTGAGTATGCAAAGGCAGCTACTATCGCCCCATTTTCTCTACAAAAAATGATTTTAAGTTTTATCCCGACAAATATCTTTAACTCTCTAAACAATGGTTCTATGATGCAAATCATACTATTTGCTATCCTTTTTGGTATAGCTTCTCTTCATCTAAAGAAAAATCAACAAGAGGTAATGGTAACTTTTTTTACAGCAGTCAGTGAAGCAATGTTGAAAATGGCTGAATGGGTTATACTCATGACACCTATTGGTGTTTTTAGCCTCATCTCCTATGTGATAGCCCAGCAGGGTATAGATGTTGTTTTAGGTTTATGGAAATATATGTTAGTCGTTATTGGAGTTATTGTGGTTCATGGTATTATCACACTTCCAGCCATACTTGCTTTTTTTGGCAAAATAGATCCATATACCTACCTTTCAGATATAAGAGAAGCTCCCATAATGGCATTTTCAACAGCTTCGTCTGCAGCGACTTTACCAGTTTCTATGAGGGTTTCAGAGGAGATGGGAGGAGTTAGTAAAAAAACAGCCTCTTTTGTTCTGCCTTTAGGTGCTACTGTATCGATGGATGGAACTGCTGCATATCTTAGTGTTGCAGTTTTATACATAGCAAACTTAGCAGGTGTACCTCTTGGATTTGGTGAGCAACTATTTTTAGGTATCACAGTTGTAGCACTTAGTGTTGGAGTAGCAGCCTTACCAAGTGCTTCACTTGTTATGATGGTTGTAATCTTAAATCAACTAGGACTACCAGTCGAGTACATAGCTCTCATAGTAGCAGTAGATAGATTGCTAGACATGTGTAGAACTTCGCTTAATGTAACTTCAGATCTTATTGTAGCAAAAACGGTTGATCAGTTAGAAAAATTAAAATGACGAAGAAACTCATAAGTTTAATCTAGTTTTAACATCAACTAAGCTAATATTTCTTATAAATTTTACTTATATTAAGGTGTTATTATGAAAAAAGTGCTTATTTTAGGTGGTGGATTTGCTGGTGTTGAAGCTGCTATATTTTTAAGAAAAGAAAATTTTGAAGTGACACTCATTTCTAATCGTGATTATTTTTATATCTATCCTACATCCATTTGGATACCTACGGGTGAAAGTAAATTTGAAGATATGTGTGTACCACTTAAAGATTTACAAAAAGCACATGGGTTTGAGCTTATCATAGATGAAGTTGAGTCTATAAAATCAAAAGAGAATAAAGTTTATTGTAAAAAAGAAACTTATGAGTATGAATTTCTCATTGTTGCTATGGGTAATGGCAAGATGAAACATGAGGGAAGTGAACACTTTTTATCTATTTGTGGAAAACCTGAAGATTCTATGAAAATTAAAGCAAAAATTGATGAACTCATAGCAAAAGGCAGTGGTAAAATTGCCATGGGATTTGGTGGAAATCCTAAAGACCCGTCAAATGTAAGGGGTGGACCTGCTTTTGAAGTTCTTTTCAATGTTCATAACCAATTAAAAAAACTCGGCATCAGAGACAATTTTGAACTTACTTTTTTTGCACCTATGGCTGAACCAGGGGCAAGAATGGGTAAAAAAGCCCTAAAAATGATGGATATATTTTTTGATAGATTAAATATAAACAAACATTTTGGTAAAAAGATGAAAAGGTTTGAAAAAGATGGAATTGTGTTTGAAGATGATACAAAACTAGAATCTGACTTTACTATGTTTATCCCTGCTGGAAATGGGCATGATGTATTTGCTAACAGTGATTTACCACTTAATGAAGCTGGACTTATTCGCATCAATGACTATTGTGAAATCAAACACGATTTTGATGAATCAAGAGAAGCAGAAGATGGTGTTTATAAAGTATTTGCCATAGGTGACTCTGCTGCTATGCAAGGACCTGACTGGAAAGCAAAACAAGGGCATATTGCAGAGGTTATGGCTAGAAATGTTGCTTTTAACATAGATAGAATGGTAAAAGGAAATGATGAAAGAAAAGGTTATGAAGAACATATAAACATCTTATGTGTTATGGACAGTGGTGATGGTGCTGCTTTTGTTTATAGAGATAATAAGGGTGGAAAAATGATACCTATGCCTATTGTTGGTCACTGGCTTAAAAAAGGTTGGGGTTGGTACTGCAAAAACTCAAAGCTAGGTCGCATTCCTAGAGTGCCAGGGATGTAATTGGCTTTGGTTCAGATATATAAAACCCCTGAACATAATCAACATCCAACTCTAAGAGTTTGTCATAAACTTCCTTAGAGTGGACAAACTCTGCAATAGTTTTCATACTTGAATCTTTAGCAAATTGTATAATATTTTTTACAACTCTATAACTTTTCTCATCTTTATCTATGTTTTTAACTAATGTTCCGTCTATCTTTAAATAGTCAGCTTCCATATCTAAAACAGTTTTAAAATTTGAATATCCACTTCCAAAATCATCTATAGATATGCTACATCCCATAGAGTGCAATATATCTATTTTTTGAATAAAAAGTTCTATATTTGTTATCTCATCAGTTTCTAAAATTTCAAAAGTTATTCTTGAAGCTAACTTATGATTATCTTTAAGATTGTTCACTATAAATTTTTCTATATCCTCATTAATTAAATCAGAATAATTAATATTTATACTTATATAGTTTTGTATTGTTTTTACAGCTTCAAAACATATATTGAAAATCCTTTTTGTAAGTTTAAAATGTATATTTGTATATTGGATATATGGCAAAAAGAAAAAAGGAGAGATAACTGTTCCATCTATATCTATAATCCGAACAAGTGCTTCGTATTTAATAATAGTGTTTGTTTTTACATCATATATTGGTTGAAAGTAACAAACTACACGATTTTCATCTATAGCTCTTTTAACAAAATCTATATCTTTAATCTGGTTATTTTCCAATATTTGTGATCTCTCAGACAGTGATGACACAACCTGATTTCTACCATTTTGTTTTGCTATATAGAGTTTTTTATCGGCAATTTTTATAGCTTCATCTAAATGTTTTGATTCTGATGGGTGGATATTTAATCCTATAGAAGCACTCATAAGTATCTCTTGGGTTTCAAAAACAAACTTAAATTTTGCTATATTTTCTTTAACCCTTTTTGATATTGATATTGCACTTTTAGTATTACCTCTAACATACAGAAGAATCAAAAATTCCTCCCCACCAAAACGGATAAGAATATCATTGTCTCTTAATGAATCTTTAATAATCTTTGCACATTGTGCCAATACATAGTCACCAGCCTTATGACCATAAGTATCGTTTACAGTTTTAAATCTATCTAAATCAACCATAGCGATGGCATAATTATTTAAATTTAATGATGATTTTATCTCTTGCATATAATTTCTATTAAAAACTTTGGTTAATGGATCTGTAAAAAGTTTTTTTCTACTCAAATAGTAATAAAAAATATATATACTCATAATTGCAATAACTAAAAATATAAGAAAAATTAAATATCTAAAAAGTATTTTAAAAGAGTCCATACTCTCAGCTATATCTGATTTAAATTTTGTACTGATATCTACACTGGCTATGGCAATTATATTGTTATTGACAATAATAGGATAGAGATATGTCAAATATAAATTTTTTATATTTGTCTGATCAATAATTTGAGGATGTTTTGTTTTATACAACTCTATATACTTTTTATTACTAACATCAAATTTTTGATAAAAGTGTGCTTTGTCCTCTTTTGAAGCATCCAATAAAAATCTAAATCTACCTTTATCATCTTTTTGAAGTATATAAATATATTTCACTTCATCTGTATTAAGTAGAGACAAAATCTTCTCATGCTTTTGTCTTTCTTTTTTATTTTTCAAAAAATTAAAAAGTTCCTTTTTCGTTGCTATGGCATGTGAATTTGCAAGACACTTTGTGAAATTATCAAAAATCTGTGAATATTCATTAATTTTATTTTTTTGAATATGTTGAAAAATTTCCTTTTGACTTAACATGGCAGACTTATAAACATAAACAAAAAAGGCACCAAGAAAAACAAGAAAAAAAACAAGAAAAATTTCTTTTTTGATTGATTGCCTAACTACCATACTCTATCTTCCAAATAAGGTTCTAGTTCCTTTGAAGTTTCAATACCATGCTTTTTTAGTTTATTTTTTAATAAAATTATATTTGCTCTTCCTTTTTTGAAGAAAAATGCACCAAAACCTTGTGGTATATCATATAACAAATCATATCTTAAAACAAATATATTTTTCTCTTTACATTTATTTGGTAATTCTGTTTTTTTACTTAATATAATAAAATTACTATTTTCACAACTACTGGCAATCTCATATTTTTTAGAAAAAACCTCTGCCATCTTCTTATCATCAAAATAGATGACTTTTTGCTCGGATGTATATATGTTATCCATAATCATCATTATAATTTTATCTTTTGTAGATATATTACTTGCAAATAATGATATGGCTATAATCAATAGTATAAAACTCTTCATTAAAATTCATACTCCCAAGAAAGCATTGCTCTTTGTTGTCTAGCAGATTCATAAATCCCATCTCCAGCAGGAGCGTCATATATATAAATTTCACTAGCACTATCAAAAATATTTTCACCCTTGACTTTTAAAGTAGATTTCTTTGAAATTGGATAACTAATAGCAAGAGAGTAATCATATCCTGCATCCAAACTCTTATGAACTTCGTTGGTATAACTTCCACGATAAACAAGCTCGTTATATATCTTAAACCTACCAACTTGATTAAAAAGCTGTATTAAAGCACCGTTATCTGGTGAAAATGATTTATCTCTAAAAACTTTATAAAAACCTACCATAATTTTATTGTAAAGATTAAAATTATGTTTTATCCTAACATAGACTCTTTGAAAATATATTGTTTTGTCTGTATTTATATATTTTTTTGCTACAGGATCAACACCTATTACATCTGTAGCTTTAGCACAAGCGACAGCTGTATCTATGCTTGTATCTTGATTGAGAGAGTATGCTGAATCAGCAGAAATAATGTTAATATTTATTGGTTTTAAATTTGAATTTGACTTAATTTTAACAGGAGAAAAACTCTGTTGCCCCATTGTTGGTTGATTAACCCTGTTAAATATAAATATTTTATTGGTAAAAGATTTATAATGCGATATATATCCAAGCCTATACAAAAAACTGTCATTTGGGTTTTTTGAGTTATTGTATGTCATATAGTTATATTTTAAACCAAGAACCAACATATTGCTATCATTAAAACTATATAAATCTTCTCCATACAAAGAATAGGCATTAAATTCAGTTGGTCCCTTTATCATATCTTTTTGAATATTATCTGCTGTAAAATTATATAATTTTCCTTTTCTCTGCTTAAATTTAGTTGCTAAAGTTAGCTCATTTTTTTGTATTGTAAATTTTTTTTCCAAAATAAGACTTAGAGTTGTTGTCTGCATGTGTGCATCTATTTTTTTAGCATTTGTGCCATCCGAAAGGCGTAGTTTTTTTCCATCAAGATAATCCATCCAAGTATTTTCTATCGAAGCAGAAGCTTTTAAAAGTATATCACTGGCAAAATGCTTATCTATGTGTATATAGGCATTTTCACCATCCATATCAGATTTTGATGGGGTAAGCGACAAACTAACAAAAGTGTCTTTTTTACCTTTTGTTGCTTCTATATCTATACTATAATCATCTTTTTTATTAAACTGAAAAAAAAGATGTCCTATAGTATAATCTTTTGAGAGTGTATAACCATTTAACCTTGTTGAATCCATGTTTCTATTGTTTACATTCATATTTAAAAGATATGAATATCTATCATCTATTGATTTTGCTGTAAAAACATTTAATTGTTCTGAACCTTTAGAGTCAAATGTCAACTCGCTATATGTTGCATTTTCAAGTCTTGGTTTTTTTGTATAAAGTCTTACAACAACGCTTCCAGATTCATTCCCAAAAGTTATACTGTTACCTGCCTGATAAACTTCTATGTAATCTACAAAATACAGGTTCATAGCACCATATTGGATAAGAGGACTTCCAAATGTAGCACTGTTTAATTCATGATTGTTTATAAAAATTCTAATAGGAGATAATGAATTTGATTTTGCACCAGAAAACACAAATGATGTCCCACCATTTCTTGATGCTACTAGATTAAACATTCTTATAGTATTTAAAATATCATTTAAAGTATAGGCCTGCATCCTGTCTAAATCTTCTCTTGTAAAAACAATTACATGCCCAGCCGCTTCTTTTTTTGTATCTTCATGAAGCTGTGTCTCTTGATTGTACCTAGTAACCAAATCCCGTAGCTCTCCAGCATCAACTACAAAACAAAATGCTATAAACAATAAGATATATTTCATCGCTAAATACTTTCATGTTAAATTTAATAAACAATTATATCATAACTTTTATCTTTAAAAGACTATTAAGATAATATAAATTTGGTTATAATGATGCAATAAATTCTAAAATGTAGAGGGTATTTCAATGTCTAGAAAAAGTTTATCAAAATCTGATGCACCAAAAAATATCACAAATAATGAAAAAAAACTTGGGGATGACGATTTCATCGTTTCAAAAACGGATACAAAAGGTAAGATTATTTACTGTAATGAGATTTTTGCAAAAATGGCTGGATACCCACCTGCTGATCTCATTGGAGCAAACCATAACCTTATTAGACATCCAGACATGCCAAAAATAGCATTTAAAACTGTTTGGGATAAAATCCAAAATAAAGAAGAATTTTTTGGTTTTGTAAAAAACCTTTCTGCTGATGGCGGTTACTACTGGGTGTTAGCATATATCTCTGCTGATTTAGATAGCAATGGAAGTATTATAAGCTACTCCTCCATAAGAAGAAAGCCACCACAAAGTGCCATAGACATTATCACACCTATCTATAAACAACTTCTTGATGCAGAGAAAACAGGTGGAGTGAATGCTTCGGCTAAAATCTTAACTGACTTACTAAACAAACACAAACTAGATTATGATGAGTTTGTTATAAATCTTCAAAAAGGAGCTAGAATATGAGTTTTTTTGGCAATAAAAAAAATGATGAGACTGAACTAATAAATAAAATATCTGAAGTCTTAAATAATGTAAAAAATGGTAAGTTGTCTTCTCGTGTAATTTTACATAAAAATGAAACTCCATTAGAAAAAATAGCATGGAATATAAACAACTCACTTGATCAAATGGAAACAATATTAAGAGAAACTCGCTACACCATCCAAGCAGTAAGTGAAGGTAAAATGTACAGAAGTATGTTCCCAGAGGGCTTACACGGGGAGTACAAAGAAACAGCAAACGCTATCCAAAAAGCTGTAGCTTCGATGAAAGCAAATGAAAGATACAAAGTTATGGGACAACTCTCAACTGCTTTTAGTCAGTTTAACGGTGGTATGAAAGGCAACTTAGACCATATAACAAGCGATATAAACAAAACAGAAGAAGCTTTTACAATAGTTACAGAGCTAACTTCAAATGCTTCAGCTTCTGCTGAAGAAACTTATAGTGCAGTTGCTGCTACTGCAGAAGAGATTTCAAGTTTAAGTGAACTTGTATCTGATACTGTTGAAGCTATTGAGCAGATGGATACAAATGTAAGTGACATCACAACTGTTATAAACCTTATCAAAGATATCGCAGACCAAACAAACTTACTTGCACTAAATGCGGCCATAGAAGCAGCAAGAGCTGGTGAACATGGTAGAGGTTTTGCTGTTGTTGCTGATGAAGTTAGAAAACTCGCCGAGAGAACAGGCAAGGCAACTGGTGAGATAAGCATAACTATCCAAAACCTTCAACAACAATCAAGTGGCATCTCTGAAAATGCTACAAATATGAGTTCTATCGCAAACAGCGCAAACGATACAATGAATAAATTTTCAGACACAATGAGTACTTTGACTACCGATATGAAATCAACATCTCAACGATCGAACCAAAGCAGTTTTGCACTGTTTTTATCTACATTTAAGATTCAACATATCCTGTTTAAATCCAACGCATACTCTTCAGTTGTAAATGGAACTGTAACGCAAGAACTTAAAAAAGATTATAGACATTGTGAGCTTGGTGTTTGGTACTACGGTACAGGACAAAAACTATTTGCAAACAACCAAACATTTAAAAAATTTGAAAAACATCATGAGCGATTTCATACTCTTATAAATGACAACTTAGAGTGTGCTTTAAGTGGTGGTTGTATGTCAAAAAATAAATCTAAAGACCAGATTATGAAAAACTTTCAAGATGCTGAAGAACATTCAAATAAATTATCTGATTTGATGGATGAACTAGTAAACGAGGTTGGTCCTACTATAAATATGAGTGAAGTTTTAGCATAAAACTTCACCTGTATTTAACTCTCTTTATTTATCTTTTCTTTTCTTTTTTGTTTCATTTTTAGCTTAGCAAGTTCACGCATATCTTCAGTTGTATCACTCTCATCAACTATCTCAACACCTAAAATGGTCTCAACACAGTCTTCCAAAGTTACTATCCCCTCTGTTTGGTCGTAATTGTCCATAACCAAAAACATATGATCTTTTTTTGTTATAAAAAGGTCAAGTGCTTTTGAAACTGGAACATTTTCATTTATAGAAAATATATCTTTTTTAATCTCTCCCACAGTTACACTGTCATCTTCTAAAGCTTGTTTAAAAATCTTTTTTGTCATAACTATTCCCACAACATCTTCTATGGTTTCTCTATATAGTGGAATACGGGAAAACTTAAAAATCTCCTCCTTAGTTTCTATAATCTCTTTTATACTCATACTCTCATCTAACGCAAAAACAACACTTCTTGGTGTTAAAACTTCACCAACTTTAACATTATCAAGGTTTAATATGTTTTCAATTACATCTGATTCTTTTTCATCTATAACACCCTCATCTTCACTAAGAAGCATACTCTCTAAGAGTTCTTCTTTTGTAAGTGAGTTTGCATCATAATTCCCTTTTGAAATCCTATTTGTAACAAAAAGTGTAGTCAAAATTATGGGATAAGTGATAAAAATAAAAAATCTTATGGCATGTGCAGAGATAGGAGCTAACTGCTTCCAATAGATAGCCCCAATGGTTTTAGGGATTATCTCCGATAAAAACAAGATAGCAAATGTCAAAACAACAGAAACATAAACAACAGCATCATTACCAAAAAGTTTAGCAGCTTGCGCACCAACAGCAGCTGCACCTAAAGTATTTGCTATTGTATTTAAAATTAAAATAGAAGCGATAGACTTGTTGATATTGTCTTTATGATGCCTTAAAAGTTTTCCAACTGATGGCCTGTCTTTTTCCAAAACTGCAATATACGACATATTTATAGACAAAAGTACTGACTCCAAAATGGAGCATAAAAATGATACACCCACAGAAAGCACAAAAAATAGTATTAATAAATCCAACTTTTACAAAATCCTTATAATAAAATAGCTGTTGCCAGCCCTAAAAAACTAAAAAATCCAACAATATCAGTTACTGTTGTTAAAATCACACTACTCCCAATAGCTGGGTCAATATCCAACTTTTTTAAAAACAGAGGGATAACTGCACCAAAAAAACCAGCCATAAAAAGGTTAATAACCATACTCAATGCAATTACCACACCAAGCATACCTTTGTCAAACCAAACAGAAGCTATAACCCCAATAATAAGAGCAAATAAAAAACCATTTCCCAAAGAGATTGCTACCTCTTTTTTTATAATCCTCATCGCATCCCCTTGAGAGATGTCCCCGAGTGCTAATTGTCTCACAACAACTGTCAGGCTTTGGGTACCAGCATTTCCACCCATAGAGGCAACAATCGGCATCAATACAGCTAAAGCAACCATATGCTCAAGCGTATTGGAAAACAGACCAATAACCAAAGATGCCCCAATAGCTGTTAAAAGGTTTAACCCTAACCAAGTAGCTCTCTTTTGTGCAGCTTTTACAATCTCATCATCTTCCTCTGCTTCATCATCAACACCAGCTAGGTTATACATCTGTTCAGTTGCATGTTCATTGATAATATCATAAATATCATCAGAAGTGATACGACCAATCAGTACGCCATATTCATTGGTAACTGGTATGACAGATAAGTCATACTCTTTAAAGTAATGAACAACATCTTTTATATCTTCTCTATCTTTTGCAACTTTTGGCTCAAAACTCTCATCACTAGATTCTATATTTTCCTTAAGTGTTTTTGAAAAATCAAATATAAGTAAATCATCCAAACCTACACAATATTTTAGTTTGTTATCTTTAGAAACTATAAAAAGATTTTGAACATTTTCAATCTCGTTCTCTTTTCTTAGTTTTGCAAATCTTTTTATGACACCATCTACAACTTCATCTTCATATGCAGTAAAAACTTCAAGCTGCATATATGCACCAGCTTCATCTTCTGTATATTTTTGAAGACGGATAATCTCCTCTTTATCTTCATCATCTAGTGTTTGAAAAACTTCAGAAGCTATATGTTCGTCAACCTCTTCAAGCTCATGCATAAAATCAACTTGATCATCTGACTCTAGCTCTGTTACGGCATGTGAGAGTTCATCAATACTAAGAGATTCTACAACATCATCAAACAGTCTATCTGGTACAGCAAGTGCAACATCACCTAACAAATCTTTAGGAATCAGCTTTACAGCGTCACTAAACTCACTATCATCAAGAGTTTTTAAAATCTTTGCTATATCCGACGGATGTATCTCACTAATATCATGAGAATCAAGGTAATCTTTTAGTTTATTCATAATCTGGAATTATACTATCTTATTTTCTGATTTTGATTACAACTGTTGAAAAATCAACATTATCTAATCTTTTAACAAGTTTATCAAAATTATAATTACTCTCATCTAGTAGATTTGCACTAACATTCTCAAACGAATACAAACTTATAGGTTTTTGTGAATATATCGCAACATAAAGCTCTTTAATGGTTTTATTGTAAGGGTTTACCACTTGAAAAACATCTTTAGAATTTTTATCTGGATAAGCAAAAGATGTGGCTGACTTTTTATTTGACAAAAGGACACCAACTTTCCCATTATGTTCAACATAAAGTATAGAGATATAACCCTTTTTTTTATGCTTTATCTTAAAGTACATATCATCATTTTGTCTATATATTTTTTTATTTGCTTTTATAGAGATTTTAGAATTTTTATAACTACAAAAAAACTTATAAAAATCATTTTGATTTATGGGTACTAAAATATCTCTATATTTTATTTGCCATAAATTATCTTTTCTTACTATCTCATAATTTAACTTTTTTCCAACACTTGAATTTAAAATTTTAAACCCCCAAGTATGTTTTAAATATCTATTTTGTTTTTCATTTTTTAACTTTTTAGGTAAAAGCTTTTTTAATTTTTCTTCAAATGGGGAGTTGTCATATTTAGCTCCAACAAACCAAATCCCCTCCTCTTTTTGAACTTTAACAAACTTTACACCACTTAATATCGCTTTTGATTTTGTATGTAATTTTACAGAAGAATCCTGCCTAGCTTTTCCACCAATATCTGAAGATGAAATATCTACAGATGAATCAACACTAACAGAAATAGAGTTTGTAATATCCAAAATAGCACTCTGTTTGGCTTTATCCAAATCTGTATCCATCCCATAACCAACAACTTCACACTTGTTATCATAATCAAGATGAAAAAACCAATCTGGAGTCCCAAAAAGCAAAATAGGAAACAATAAAATCAAAAATATATTTTTCATCAATACAACTCTACCTTTTTATTACCATAAATTTGAGGAATTTGTCTGTAACCTACCCCTTTTTGAAGTGAACTTCGTTTAACTTTTTGTTTAACATTCAAATAAACTTCATTAAGTTTAGCTTTACCCTTGGATAGTTCATCAATGAGATAATAAGTAAACATTCTTTGTTTTTTGTCTCTATATTCATTTGCAAACTCACTGGATTTACTAGCTGTTATAACAGTAAGTTTTTTAGTATTTACCACAGTTTTTTTAGACCTTAAAACTGGTGCAACACCTTTATACAGTAATTTTCCACGATCATCTTTACCACTAAAACAACTATCCATAAAAACAAACACATTTTTAACTTTTAGTTTTGAAAATTTTGCATAAATATTTTTAAGTTTTAGGTTTGGTTCAAGGTACATAGCATCAGCACTCATATCATAAGGTAAGATATAAGTATCTCCACTTTTGCTAGGCACTCCATGACCAGCATAATATATATAAAGGTTGCCTCTTGTATCTGCCAACTCTTTTACAACTTCAAGCTTAGCTTTTAACTCTCCAGAAGAAGCATCCTCGTTTAACAACAAAATGATATTTTCTTTCGGTATCCCAAAAGTTATGTTTAACAACTCGGCAAAAGCACGAGCAGATGTGTCTGCATACGGAACAGTTGGATTTTGTTTATACTTACTAATCCCAATCACAAGGGCATATGAGTTTAGATTTTCAACAGAAGCTTTTCTAAAAGTATATCTAGCATTTCCAAATCTTCGTCTTATAGTTTTATAAGTGGGCTTAGACGCTTGTGCATAAATCACTTTTGGTGCTGAATGATTTTTCAACAATCGCTTAAAGCCAACATTTATATATTTCCTCAAACCTGCAACCAAAGAGTTATAAGTTCTATGTATCTTTACACCATCGTATTTTAAATTTCTACTATCTAAATACTCTATACGGTAGGTATTAGTGTCATAAAATATATTGACCTTAGCCATATATTTCGTACCTTTTGTATATGTAGCTTCAATGCGTTTGGAACTTACCTCTTTAGTTTGCCAACCCCTTCTTTTAGCTGCATTAAGTATCACAGCTCTAACATCATTTTTAGAAACCTGAACTTTGATAGGCTCTTTTACCTGTAAAATCTTTCTAGGTCCACCACACCCCACAAAAGATAAAAACAAAACAACCACTGACAATAAAATTAATACTTTTTTAAACATCTCACACCACCCCCACTGATATTATTATATCACTTTTTACTTGTCATACTTTGTAAGATTGTTATATTTAATTATATTTGCTAACTCTTTTGTGTATTTTTTATCAAGCTCTGAGTATTTATCTAGTTTTTTTACCATCTTCATAATATCGTTTGTGTTATATCTTAAAATTCTAAACTCCTTATATACCTTAACTGTTGCTATCATCTTGTAATAATCTCGCACTGAGTCTTCAAGTGTTTTAAACCTTCTAAGCCAAATTGTCTTTGTTCCACCTCTTTTTTGCCTTGCTGCTATCCTTGGTTGAGATTTATTTGTACTCCATACTCCAAAAACATTATTTGCCTGTATAAAAAACCTTGAAGTCGCCCATCCACTCTCTATTGCTGCTTGGGCTATGGCTATACTTTTTGGATGTGGTTTTAATGCTATTAGTAACTCTTCATCTGTTGCAACTCTATAAATTTTTTTTAACTCTTGTATCTGTTTTTTATTTTTTGAATCTTTCATGTCTTGCAAAACAGTTTTATATTTTAACATTAAATCACTATGTACTTTTTGCACCACTGGGACTATTAGATGATAAAATCTCTGTTTTTTTGTAATACTAGCCCCAGAAAGAGAAGCACTAAAAATACAACTAAAAATAAAAAAAAGTATAAATTTCATATTTTTACTGCATAGATAGAGAAAGCATCCCTGTGGCAACAGTGACTTCTTTCTCATCTATGCTAAAAGAAAAAGATTTAAAATTTTCTAGTTTATAATCTAAATGTATCTTTACTATATATGTTTTGAGGGTTAATTCTTCTAAAAGTTTTATATTTTTTAGTGTTACTAAAAAACCATTTTGAATTTGTGAATTTGAGCTAACAATCCCAGACGAACTTTGTGCTACTGCTTCAACCAACATAGGCAAAGTTGGAATGCTATCAAATCCGATCTCAACAGAAGCATTTTCTTCATCTGCTGAGATAAGTGACTTTACAAATCTTATGGGTGGAGTATGGGGTATGGGAAAATCTAGCATAAAGTGCTATTTGCTTGATTCTTTGTATTCATTTATATAAGTGACTAAAGTATTTGGTGTTGCAAAAATAGAACTGGATTCTTCCATATTTGTAACTTTTACACCAAACTCTTTTTCTAAAATAAGTGTCAACTCTATAGCATCAACACTATCAAGACCCAAACCATCCTCTCCAAAAAGAGCCATATCATCTTCAATCTCATCTAGCTCAATATCTTCAAGACCAAGCCCATCTATAATTTTCTCTTTTAAATCATTTGTTGTTACCAAAATCTTTACTCCATAAACTTTTTTCATATTATATCTTAAAATTACTCAAAACCTATTTTTTTGCCAATTGAATTTCTTAAAATCTTTTTATGATTATGGAGTTTAAAAGGGATATTGATTGAACCAAAATGCTCTTTTAAAATTTCTCTTAGCATCTTACCCTTTAACTCAATGTCACCCTCTATATAGATATTTAAAATCTCATCTTTTAAAGCTCTATCATCCATTTTTATTTTTATCAACACAGATTTTATGCCATCTATCATTTCTATAATATTTTCTATCTGTTGGGTTGATATTCTTTTTCCTGCAATTTTTGCCAAATTTGAACTACGACCTATAAGTTTAAACCTATGCTCATCTAAAATCTCAACTATATCTTCTGTTTGAAAAGGTTGTATAACATCTTGAAGTTTTTTATCTTTTATGATTTGTTGAGTTACAAGAGGTGATGATATATTTAACATCCCATCATCTTCACCTATACTAACCCCTTCGTAAGTGTTTAGTATGCTCTCATCATCTTGTTTATACCCCATCAACCCCGTTTCAGTTGAAGCAAAAAGTTGCATAACAGAACAATCATAATGTTCTTTAAACTCTTTTGCATCCTCTATCGGCACAGGTGCTGTTGCTGTTAAAAACAAACTATTTGTAAACTTAACATCTTTTTTTATTCTATTTAGTGCTTTTATAAAAATAGGTGTTGTTACTATTAAAGTGCCTTCAACCTGAGCTTCAACTGCTAACTCTTCAGGTAAAAAATTCTCTTTTGTATAAACATCCAAATCTAAATCAAGTGGCATAACTCCACCAATATCAACACCGTAAATATGAACAAAAGGAACAGTAGTAACAACTCTTTTAAACTTCATATCACCCAAAGTTTTCATAAGTGCTTTTGACTGTTTTAATGAGTTTTGCTTAGTTTTATAAACCCCTGTTGGTGTACCTGTTGTACCAGATGTAAAGTACAAAAACTGAAAATCATCCTGTTTTAACATATCTTGGTCTAAAGAGTTTATATATTTTACTAATGCTGGTTGAGACTTATCATATATAATTTTAAAAATATCATTTTCAAAATGGTAAAGCACATCGCTCAACTGTTCAACTTTTCTTGTAGGATTATCAAACTTTTGTATCGTTAGATACTTTTTTTTATCCATATCATATATCTTCATATTTTCTTCCATAAATTAAAATAAAAATCGCTACCACCCCAATAGTTATAACAAAACCTATGGAATGCAGGGCAACTGTATCGCTAAGTATCAACACCCCAAAACCAGCTAAAGTGCTAAGAAGTGCATATTTTATCGCCATTGTAGTCTCAACTAAACTTGTACTCGAGTGCATATAAACACCATAATCAATACTTATCGCCATAAGTATGATAAGAGCAAACAGATGCATAATGTTAATTGTACCAAAAAGTGATATAAAAAACAGCACAATACTTATGGGAAACAACACAAAAGCTAAAGGATATAAAATATCTCGGCGACTAAGTAAAAAAAGGACTACTAAAATAAAACAAATACTCATAAACATAAATTTGACTATGGTATCTGTCGCTTTATCTATATCTTTTGAAAGTATTTGTGAGATATTTAATGGTTGCATACTATCATCTAAGACAACTTTATATTTTTTTGGTATCAACACCAATGTATAATACTTTTGTTTCTCTTTTATTATTTTAAAACCCATATCTTCTATGGGTTTCATATCACAGTTAACTTTTTTTATATTTGCGTAGGAGTTTTTAAAAGCATTTTTAAACCCAATTTTTTGTGCCTCTGTATCTATAATCTTTTTCAATCTATCAAAATCATATTTTTGTAGCTTATCTAGTCTTTTTTTACACTTTTTCTCACTTAAAACTTCCTTGCCAATTCCAAGTATCTCTGGATAAAGTGTTTGTAATTTTTCATACTTTTGTAAAAGAAGTTCTTTTGTTTTTGCACTGATAATTATATTTTGATAACTATTTTTAGTTAAACTTTTATTAAAAATTTTAGACAGTTTTAAAAGTTTTTCATTTTTATAATCTAGGTTTTTAAGATTATTATCAAATTTAAGATGACTATAGCTATAACCAAATAAAACCAAAGATACTAACACAACAACAAGTGGATTGAAACTTTTTATTTGCTGATTTTGCTCTTTGATAATTGGTTTTTGTATATCAAGATAGGTAAATACAGAACTAAAAAGTATATATGCAATCAAAAGAGAGATAGCACTGAACAATGATAACTGATAAAAAAGTTTTATATCTATAAAGCTAAATATAACAAACACACCAAAAGTTGTTATAAAACCAAAAAAAACACTCTTTTGTCGGATAAACCCTTTTGTACTAAAATAACCATGAAAATAGTAGTGAAACATATAGTCTATGGATATAGTGGTGATACTAATCCCAAATGCTAAAACCATTATGTTTATACTCGGTAACAAAACCCCACATGCCAGAACAGCACCTAAAACCGAACTGCCGATTGCAATAACACCATGGACAAGTAACTTATAATTTTTAAGCATAAAAAAGTACAAAAACAAAAGCAAAACAGTAGCAATAGTTACAATCTTTTGTATATCATGTTTTATATGTGATGAGTTTTCAACAAAAAAGAAAAAAGGTGCATAAACCATAATATCTTTGTGTGAAGATAGTATAAGGTTTAGTTTATCATACAATTCTTTATCTTTTTTTGTTGAGGAACTATCTATATTTGTAGTTGCTCTTAAAACATACCCATAATCTTTTATACTCAAGTATTTGGCATGTGGAAGCAGTTTTATCTTAAACAAACCTAGTGGGTCATTTGTATCCAATGGCATATAAATAAAGGAGTTTACCAACTCTTCATAACTGTTTTGCAACCTTTGAGCCACCATCTCTTTGGAAAGTTTTGTATTGTTAAAATCAGCCAATAAATAATAATTTTTTTTATAATAGTCCCTAAGTTCCTTTGAAGGCAATAAAGAGATAGTAACTTTTGAAATCTCTGGAAGTTTTTTCAACTCTTTTGCCAAAACATATAACTCATCCAAAGAGTTTTCATCAAAACCTTTTTTAGCTATAAAAATATTGTTTGAGAGTTTAAGTTTAGACATAACATCAAAAAAAGTTACGGTTTTTTGTGAGAAAAAAAGCTCTAAAAAGTTTGTAGAAAATTTAATTTGTGGTGAAAAAACAATAAATAAACCACTTAAAAATAAAAATATGAGTATATTTAGGTGTTTTTTCATCTCTTAATTATTTCGAGTGTATCCCCATTTTTCATAAAAAGTTTAAAACTTTTTACTTTGGAGTTTTTAGCCTCTACTTCAGCTTTTAAAACTTGATCTTTTATCTCATTTTTAAACTCTACTATGTAGATATTTTCTTTTTTTACAAGTAAAAAATCTCGTGATTTTTTTAGATATTTTATATCTCCCAATCTCCTCATAACATCTATAAAAAGTTTTGTATAAAAAAGAGCTTTACCCTTTAGTTTATAAGTTTTACCTGATTTACCTGTGATGGTTACATCTGTACCATCATCTATAATTTGTTTATATTTTGGTTGAGAATAGGTGATAATAGTTTTAGAGTTATCAAAAGATATATTTCCACTTTGCTTAAATGTTGCAGCTGCAGCCGAGACAAACTTATACTCATTAAAATCGTATGAAGATGCCCCAAATAACATTACACTCAAACATAATACTAAGATATATCGCATAATTTATCTTTCTCCTCTTGCATAATTTTTTGTGCATAAACCATCATCTCTTTATCACTTGCAAAATCTTCTGGGTATAAAGTATCTAACATTTTTACATGAATAGTTGTTTTTTTTGTTGTTCTAAAACAAAATGCCTTTCTGGGTAAAAGCTTATAAGCTCCCTCCATAACAATAGGAACAATAGGTTTGGAAGTTTTTTTAGATAGTCTAAAAGCACCCCTTTTAAATGGTTTTAATTTACAATCCACATGCCGAGTTCCCTCAGGAAAAAAAATAATATTTTTACCATCTTTTAGATGTTTCTCAAAATCATCATATATTTTGCTAATCTTGTCTATCCCCTTACCACTAATATAGCTAACCCCTGCAAGATTACATATGTAAGCAATAAGAGGCAAACTTCCTAGATTTACATTTGCAAAAAATAGATATTTTCTAATAAATGTACTTAGAGCTGGAAAATCCAAGATAGATTGATGTGTAGATATAAAGATAGCATTTGTTGGTATCTCTTTTTTTAAATCTTTTTTCAATACTATTTTTGGTGTTAAAAGAAAAAAAAGTTTATAAGAGTAAGATGAGCCGAGTTGAAAAACATACTTAGGCTCCTTCATAAATAATCTGGCAATTAGATATATAATATACCCTGGTATAATTAAAACAGCCAATAAACCAAAATATATAAAATGACCAATACTACCTAGAATACAACCGTACACCGTAAACCTTTCCGTAAACAATCTGAATAATCAAAGACAGAAAAAACAAAATATACCACCCAATAGAAGTATAAAACGCCCAAGCAACATCAGTTGCAAAATTCACAACAAAAAGATGAATCATTGTATTTATAAGCATTACAACAACCCAATATCCATCTCCGTTTCTTAAAAATTCTACCTCTTGAATACTTAACTCTTTTGGATAAAACTTCCTTGTAAATCCAAGAACCATCTCTCTTTTATTAAAATGTGCATCTATAAATAAAAACAAAAATATACCTGAAAGCGTAACTGGTATATATTTTACAGTCTCAAATGATGAAAAATGGTAAGCAACACTAAGTGCCACGATATATATGGTTGGTAACATCATATCTTTTAATGAATCTTTTTTCATATATGAATAGATAAAAAACCCACATGCCATAAGCAGATAAACTAAAACAACCGATTCAAACTTAAAATAGTGTAACAATACTACAAATAATGGAGCAAAGATTAAACCAAAAAAATTTGAAATCATTTTACATTACCTTACCATTCCACCACTTATATTTAACACCTCTCCTGTAACATAAGAGGCTTTATCAGCTAAGAAAAACACACATTCTGCAACTTCGTCAGGCTTACCAACCCTCTTTAGGGGTATGGTTTTTTTTATCTCTTTTAGGTCTAAATCCTGTGTCATTTCTGAAGCAATAAGACCTGGTGCTACTGCATTTACTCTTATCTTATATCTAGCAACTTCAACACTTAATGCTTTTGTAAAAGCTATCATTGCACCCTTTGCAGCAGAGTAGTTGGTCTGACCTGCATTTCCAACAATACCAGAAACAGAAGCAACATTTATAATAGAGCCTCTTTTGTTGCTTATCATGTTTTTAATCAAAGCTTTTGTAACATAGTATGTACCATTTACAGAAGTATCTACAACATCACTCCAGTCACTATCTTCCATCCAGAAAAAAAGCTTATCTTTTGTTATCCCTGCATTATTTACCAAAACATCAACTTCTAAATCTTGAAGTTTTAAGTAAACCTCATCTTTGTTTGATATATCAAAACCAATTATCTGTGAATTTTTTAACTCACTTTTTAACTCATTTGCTTTTGATTGGTTACTTCTGTAATGAAGATATACGAAATAACCATTATCATGAAAATACTTTGCACATGCCGAACCTATCGCTCCAGTTGAGCCTGTAATTAGTACTTTTTTCATGCAAACTTTCCAACAACAAGCATTTTGTTGACAGCTTTTATATCAAGGTCAAGTCTTCTGTCTTCTTTAAGCATTGTTACATCTTGCCTTATAATCTCATAAGATTTTTTAAGATGGGATGAACACTTCTCATAGCCTCTTATATCAACAGCTTGAGCCAAACCAAGAAAGCCTATACTCAACATATTTGCCAAATCACCCATCTGTGAATGAAAATTTCTAGCAGCAGTTGTTCCCATACTTACTTTATCTTGATTTAGTGACTCTGTGGGTCTTGAGTAAAGTGAAGCTGCATTTGTATTCATCAAAATGTCAGCACTAAGAGAACTTAGCGTTACCTGAATAAGCTTAAAAGCATGATGTGTTGATTTTTGGTTGATTTTTAAGCTCTCACCTAAACCTTTGTTAAATTTATGGTCAACCAAAAGAGCAAACTCTTTATCAAGCAGATCTGCTATATTTCCCACACAAATTCTCATCGTATCCATGGCATGTGCAATATAACCACCATAAAAGTTTCCAGAGGTATAAATCTTTTTACCAATATGATCTATAAGAGGATTGTCATTTACCCCATTTATCTCTGTTTTTATCCATTTTTTTGCCACTTCAAGATTATCACGAACCACACCTAAAACCTGTGGCGCACATCTTATGGAGTATCTATCTTGAATATTTTGATCTTTTTCAAGATGAAAATTTTCATACCTGCTAAAGGCTTGATGAGTAAGGAGTGAACCATCACATTTTGCAAATATGTTTTTAGCAGTTTCTTTTTGTCCATCAAATGGTTTAGACTCATGTACAAAAGGCTCTAGTGGTGTTGTATCACACTGAAGCACCTCATAAATCCCAGCTACAAAACTCTCCATAGACTTTAGTAAAATTTCAAACTCTCTTATGGAACAAATAGCAATAGCACTCATAGTAGCAGTACCATTTATAACACCAAGTGCTTCTTTTGCTTTAAAAACATAAGGTTCAATCCCAAGTTCTTTATAAACATCCTCAGTTTTTCTCTCTTTACCTTGATAACTTACTTCCCTCTCCCCTGCAATAACTGCAGCAACATAAGATAAAGGTGCCAAATCTCCACTTGCTCCAACTGAACCTTGAGATGGGATAAGTGGATATATCTTATGGTCTAAAAGCAACTCAAAGCGTTTTAAAAGCTCATAACTCACACCACTTTTACCCTTACAAAGACTAATAAGCCTAACAAGAATCATAGTTTTAGAAATCTCATCACTCAGATACTCTCCAACACCAACCCCACAAAATCTATAAAGATTTTTTTGTAACTCTTCAGCCTCTTCAAATGCAGCATAATTGCTACCAGCTTCACCATATCCAGTAGTTATTCCATAAATTGGTCTTCCCTCTTTTATCTGTTTTATTAAAAACTCATGTCCACCATCTATAAACTTTATAAACTCTTTATTATCACTTAATTTAATCTCTTCATTATGCATAAATTTTTCATAACTTACTATTTTATTATCAATAACCATCTCTATATTTCCTTTGTCATCTAAAGTTCTACAACGATTTTTTTAATTGAATTCTCATACATACCAACAACACTCATTAAATCTTGAAGCGAATCTATGATTCCATCTACCCTATAACTATCTTCTATCTCTTTTGCACCAATCATATCATCTGCAATTTCCAAGGTAACTGCCACACCAGCTTCAAGATACGAGGTGCATCTGTTTACTTCTTCTATATTTGGTATATTTATACACTCAACTGCCACACATAATATCTGCTCTTTTGAGACTAATGCCTGAAGTGCTGCTGTTTTTAAAGTATCTAAAGATGTTTTCATACCAGAAGATACAGTTATAACTTCATCTTTGTTTTTATTTATCAAAGAGTAATAAGAAGGAGCAGTATTGTAAACACTGTTTTGAAAAGAGGTTGGAGAGAGTAAACCATTGTTTATAACAGCATCTGCCATCTTTGCAGCCTCTTGAAGCTCACTGTAGCAAGTACCATAAACTATCTTTGTACCACTAAAATTACATCTATCGCTTAAATAAAGCATAACCTTGGAATTTCTAGTTAAACGGCGACGAACCATCATACTCGGAACCAACCTTTTTTCATCTAAATCTTCCAACTTTGTTTTTGCATAAATTTTATGTGCATTTATTATGTTTATAGCAACTTTTTTCATTGACACTCTCCAACCACAACAGATGCATTATTCCCACCAAATGCAAACGAGTTACTTACTATATTTTTTATTTTCATACTAACACTCTCTTTGGGAATATTTATATTTTTATTTTCTTGATTTTTTAAACCTGTTTGAGGTGGGATTAAGGATTTTTTTATAACTTCACAAGATATAATAGCCTCTATCGCACCAGCTGCTCCAAGGGTATGACCAGTTATAGCTTTTGTTGAACTCACATAAACATTATGCTCAAAAAGTTTCTCAATCGCCAAAGATTCGACTCTATCATTTGCTAAAGTAGCCGTACCATGAGCATTTATATAGTCAATATCATCTACACTTAAACCAGCATCTTTTATGGCAGATTTCATGGAACTAATCGCACCTGTTGCCTCTGGATCTGGGTTTGTCATATGATAAGCATCACTACTCGCCCCAACTCCTTTCAACTCGATAGAATCAGGTGTTTTGACATTTTGTATCAAAAGCATTGCAACTGCTTCAGATACATTCATCCCATCTCTATCTTCATCAAAAGGTTTACACGCTTTATCTGAAAGAACACCCAAAGCACTAAAACCCAAAACAGTGGAGTAACAAAGCCCATCTGCTCCAACTACCAAGATATTATCATAAGCTTCAACATCTATAAGTCTTTTTGCCAAAAGCAGAGCATTTGCACTTGAAGTACATGCAGTGGACAATGCTCTAACATCATAAAAACCAAACTTTTTTCCCAAATGCTCAGTTAAAACATTCATTGAGTATCTATCTGGATCTATATTTTTATAACTTTTTTGAGAATAAAAAATATCTTCACACTCTTGCATACCACCAACAGAAGAGCCTAAAATAAGCAGAGTATCATTAAAATTTTCAAGGTTTGAACTATCTAAGACTTTTTGAGCAATATCTTCTAAGACATCAAAAATATTGCTATATTGCATTATCCCAAGCCCAGCGGTTCTATCTTTTAAGTAATTTTCATCAACCGTTATAGCAGACTTTTTTGTATAAATTGCTTCCATTAAGCCTTCTGTATCACCAGCATCACACAATAATTCATAGTTGTTTATATAGGCGTTCATCTTAAACTCTTTAATTTTAATATTTTATATCTATCTTCAAAACACTCTATGAAAACCAAGTCACTACCATCTTTTAAAGCGTCATTCACTTTATAACTTGCTAGTGTCTCAAACATCTTTGTCTTGGAAGTTTCTATCTGATGATTATTATATACTAATTGTGCTTTAATCTCCTCTAATGAGTAAATTTTTGCATCAAATTCTATCTCTGCAATAGCATCTTTTTTAGAAAGTGAAAACTTTTGATAATTCACACTGCTACACATTTTTTGAACCTCATCAGCTCCAAAAACCCTTTTAGTTATCTCTGGTGGCTCACTAAGCAGATCTATAGCACACAAAATAGCATCTTTTTTTGAATTGTTTATAGAAGCATACAGTGAGATTAGAGAGTTTATATATGTAAAATTATCTGAAATTTGAAATATATTTTTACTTTTTAAACCAAGCGCAGATGCAACATAATAGCTTGTAGTATTTCCAAGCAGGTTTATAAAATCAAAAAGCTTCAAAGCTTCATTATTTTCATATACAGTAGTATTGGTTCTTTGCACCACATCTATATTTCCCACACCACTCGTGAGATAGAACTCATCATCAGGTTTTATCTCAACTTTTTCACTAAGCAGTTTTGCTCCATAAACAGCTAAGTGTATAAAAGCGTCTTGCCTTCTTGTGTCATACTTATACTTTTGTTTTAGTGTTTTTTTTATATCTATTTCTTCTTTATCACTTCTATAACTGCTAAAGTTTTTAATATAGAGTTTCATGATTTTTTCTCTATTACAAGTGAAATATTATTACCACCAAAACCAAAATAATTACACATAAAAAGCCCCTCTTTACACTCTTTGTGCTTAGTCAATGGCATGTGGGTTTTTGATATGCTCTCATCGCAAAAAAGTGTTTTTGGTATAAATCCACCATCTATACACCCCATAAACAAAGCTATCTCCACAACCCCACTAGCACCGATAGTATGACCAATATATGGCTTCATAGCTGTAAAATCAATACCATTTTTAAACACTCTGCTTATAGCATTCATCTCTGCTTCATCGTTTGAGATTGAACCTGTGGCATGTGCCTTTAACGCAGTTATATCTTTTGGAGTCAATTTTAGCCTATCTAATGCTTCTTCTATAACCTCAACACACTCATCTCCACTAGCTCCCACAGAAGTGATAGTAGCAGAATTACAGTTACTAAAACCTCCAAGCAAAGACCATTTTGAGTCACTCTTACCAACTAAAATAGCCCCTATCGCCTCACCCAAGACAAGTCCATCTCTGTTTTTATCAAAAGGTTTGGCATGTGTATTTGAGATTAGCTCCATCTTATAAAACCCATCACTCATAAGTGGTAGATAAATCTCTAAACCAACCACTATCACATTATCAACAATACCACTATTTATAAGATTTGAAGCTTCCAAAAGAGCATTTGCACTTGAGGTACAAGCTGTATTTATAGTCATGGTAAAACCATTAAGTCCAAACTCATCTGAAAGGTTTTTTGCATAAGTATCTATGCTTGTTTTATGGGAATTATATGAGGTTTTTTTATACTCATAAGCACAAGAGTTTATGGCATCCACCAAGTTCCAGTCTATGATAGAAGTACCAACTAAAAGAGCAGTCGATTTTTTACTATCATCTGAAAGTTTTAATACTATTTTAGAGATGAGTTTTTTTAGAGCATCATATATACTTTTTTGATTTTGGGTGATTTTTTCCTCAAAAGAGTAAAATGGGATATTTTTTCTAAAAGAAATTTTAGTTTTATCATCTTTGATTTTATTAACACTCTCTTTTAAATCACCCTGTGAAGTTAAAATTTCATAATCTAATATATTTACACTAGCCATTTTCTTTTTGTATGTACTCTGCTAATTTTTCGATGGTTGTTACATTTCTTCTAAACTCTTTAGAATCCCCAAGCCTCACACCGTATTTGTTTAAAAGTCCCATAGATATTTGAAGTGCATCAAGTGAATCAAGTTCCAAACCACTCTCATCTGAAAAAAGCATAACATCATCTTTTATCTCATCTGGGGTAATATCTTCTTTTTCACATTCTTCGATTATCAACTCTTTTAGTTCTTGTTTTAACTGCTCAAAATCCATCAAAGCCCACCCTCTATTCTTTTATGCAATATTATCATAGAAACCATTAAAGCAACTCCACCAAAACACAGTAATGCCAAAGATTCATTTAGTACACTAAAAATATCGCCACCTTTTAAAAATATCTCTAAAAATCCGTCAAGTCCCCATGACATAGGGGAAATGTCTGCTAACTTTTGCATAGATTCAGGCATGATAAATTTTGGCACCATAACACCACCTATCGCACCTAAAAGGATATTTAAGATACCACCTATGGTAGTTGCCTGTTCACTTGAAGATGCACTAACGGCGATAAGAATTGATAAACCAATAGCAGATATACTAAGAGCAAAAGACAAAAATACCAATGCTCCAACTGTACCATTTATTGAGAGTGCTGGAGTATCAAAAAATGGTACTAAAAACACCCCCACAGCTATCATCAGCCACATCTGAACCTGAGCTATAAATATATATGGAACTATTTTTGACATGGTCATTGAAAATACAGAGATATTCATAGAGTTAAGTCTGCTGAGTGTATTTTGTTTTCGCTCATTTATATAGATGGTTGACATCGGTATGATTATAAAAAACATCCCAAAAACTATCCAAGTTGGAACACTTTGCTGAGTTGAGTTTGGCACATCATCTTGTTTGTTATATTTTAAAGTAAAAAGTTCATTATTTGAAAGACTAACAGCACCCACGGCATTTGCAGCCTCATCTGAAAACTCACTGAGTCTTGTTTTTATGATACCAAGTTTCAAGTTAACTATATGCTTCATCAATTTTGCTTTAAAAATCTCTATCATATCACTCTTTAGAGAATCTTCTACCGAAATTTGTACTTTTGTAGGATTTTTTGTATTTTCAATATTGCCATAACCTTTTGGCAAAGTCACAACAAACTGAGCATCATCTTTTTTGACAATGTGAAATGATTTGTCTTTTTTTATATCTGCTACAAACTCTTTACTTATTTTTGTATTGTCCAAATCAACCAAAGCCACATCAAAACTAACTGCCTCTTGTGAAAATATATCTTTCATAGCCACTGACATTATGAGAATAAACACAGCAGGCATAACAAAAAGTGCCATCAGTGCATGTTTATCTCTTAACACTAAAAGAAACTCTTTTTTAACCATCGCACTAAACATTTGCACCCTCGGTGAGTTCTATAAAGTGTTTTTCCAAGTTGGAATTTTTAGATGAAAAAAGAGTTTTAAGAGAACCTTGTTCTACAAGTTTGCCATGTGAGATTATTGCCACATCATCACATATTTTTTCTATCTCATTCATATAGTGGCTTGTATAAACTACTGTTATGCCTAATTTTTTATAACCTTTTATAGACTCTAGTATCTCATTTCTGCTTTTTGGGTCTATCCCAACAGTTGGCTCATCAAAGTAGATGACTTGTGGATTGTTAAGCAAACCTATGGCTATGTTTAACCTTCTTTTTTGCCCACCAGAAAGTGTTGATGCTCTTTGATTTAGTAGATCTTCCAAGGTGTTGATTTTTATGGCTCTGTCATAGTTTTCTTTAGTGGCATTTTGAATTTTAGCAAAAAAATCAAGGTTTTCTTTTACTGTTAATTTTTCATAAAAAGCGAGGTCTTGTGGAACTATGGAACTTATCTCTTTTATCTTTTTTATATCTTTTTTTATATCAAAACCAAAAACTTTTATCTCACCACTATCAAACCTGCTAAGACCGTTTAAGATAGACAATATAGTACTTTTTCCAGCACCATTGACACCCAACAGTCCAAAAATTGTACCTTTTTTTATCTCAAAAGAGAGGGAATCAAGTGCTGTAAAATCATCATATTTTTTTATAACACTAGAAACTTTTATCATCTAAATATTAGCCTTGAACTGAAGCATTTTTTTGTAAACTTTAGCTTCATTCTCACTTATATCTAAAAGTTTTTGTGAGATAGATTTAAAATCTATCTCTTTTTTACTCTTTAGTGATTTTGCTATCATAAGAGCGAAATCTCTCCACTCATCTCCAACAGCCAACATCATTTTAGATGCCTCAGCTAAAACTTTATCATTGTTAAAAAGTTCACTTGCTTCTTGTAAAAAAGAGGCATACATAAACCTAAAACCAGCTCCACCAGTTCCTATCTCCTCTTGCATCCTTACAACATGAGCTAAAAAAAGTTTCGCATACTTTTTATCTTTGTTTTTAAGTTTTGCTATGTTTTTAGCCAGATATTTTATACCCCTTAGACCAGCTATGGGTACAGGAGTTCTAAGCATATTTTTTGCGAGTTTTTTAATATTTTTTACAATTACAGGTTTTAAATCAACCTCTTTTGGCATGTGGGTTGGATAGTAAAGTAAACCTTTAGGTGCCATCACCCCTTTTGCAAATCTAGCTTTTGAGAGAGACTTTTTAGAACATCTTACACTTTTATCAAATACAGGATCACTTATAAGATACTCATCCCCCTCTTTATCATATATCAAAAGATTATGAGCATTAAAATGAAATCTAATCTCTTTTGGAAAATACTCAAGCCAGTAAACAGAACTCTGCGCACCTACAATTTTACCCTCTTTTAAAAGCTCATCAAGCCTATCTTCACCCTTTTTTACAGATGAAAAAGTTTCTAACTTCATATCAATTTTAAGATTTTTTTTGATATTTTTAATGATAGATTTTGGCATACTTCTATAAGCAACAAGTGGCATACCACCAATCTTTACAAACGGTATATAAGCAAAGTTTAGAGCATTACTAAGCCCAAAAACCATAGGCTCACTTATGTTTAAACCATAATGCCTAAGCATAGATGACATAACTCCACTCTCACAGTGTGCATGATGCATATGCTCAAAACTACTCATCATTAACCTCTGGTAAAACTTTTATCTCATCAAGAGTTATCCCTAAAACATCACAATATTCTAAAAGTTTTTTTTCACTAAGTTTACTAAATACCTCTGGTTTAAAATGTCGTTTTATGCTCCACTGAAAAAAACCACTCGATTGTGATAAAACTAACAGATCCATTCTCGATGCATACATGTGGTAATAAAGTGGGGATTTTTTACCAGCTTTTACCTCTTCATAAGCCTCTTTTATAGACTCATCAATATCATCAAGAGCCATTTTTGTAGCTATCTCTTCAACATCCCAACCACTAGAAGCAACGCTGGTAAGCTTTCCTTCATCATCAGAAGCATAGATGGCTTTTTTCATACTTGCATATGTTGAACTCTCATCCTGAGGGACACTGTTTATATCCATCTATACGACCTCTAGCAACATAAATGCAGTTGAAAATCTTCCACTTTCAGGGATATAACAAAGAAGTTTTTCCCCTTTTTTAAGTTTACCAGAATTAAATAACTCTTCTAAAATTATATATATAGAAGCTGAACCAGTATTTCCTTTTGTTGTAAGGTTTGTAAACCACTTTTCTTGAGGTATATCACATCCAACTTTTTTAATGCTGTTGTAGAGTTTATCTCTAAAATAACCAGATGAATAGTGTGGTAAAAACCAATCAATCTCACTAGGATTAAACATATTTTTTTCAAGCATCTCAATGAGTGGCTTCTCAACTGTATATTCTAAAATATTGTTATTTAAAAGTTTTACATCCTGTTTTACTGCGAAAATAGACTTTTTAAGCCACTCTTGAGGCAGATATTCTCTATAGCCTCTTGAAGTTCCATCTTTTAGTTTTTCACAACCAGAGTACATACAAACTTCTAACTCATTTGCATAAGAACGAGCAAAAATTTTATCAATTTTAAGTGAGATACCATCATCGTTTGGTTTTGAACTAACACCAATAGCACCAGCACCATCACTAAGCATCCATCTTAAAAAATCTTTTTCAAAAGTAAGCTCTTTATTTCTTCTAATCATATCAACTTTAGCTTGAACTTCTGGCTCAAAATTTCGTCCTCTCATAGAAGCTGAAACATTCTCACTACCCGTTGTAACGGCACTCTCAATCTCACCAGATTTTATCGAAGTATAAGCATATTTTAAAGCACTAAGACCACTAAGACAAATTCCAGCGACACTCATAACTTCTACATTTTTCATATCTGTTTGACCATGAACCATCAAAGCATGACTTGGTAAAAGTTGATCTGGGGTGGTAGTCCCACATGCCAAAAGTTCAGCACCATCTACATCAAAATCTTTAGATAATTCTTTGATAGCCTCAGCAGCGAGTTGTGCGTTTGAGTGAGTTGTTTCGTTTGTATCTGGGTCTATTGCATAGTATCTTGTCTCTATCTTATTTGATTTTAAAACTATCCTCTTAACCAAAGATGGCTTACCATCAACCATCCCTAAAACTTTTTCAATATCATCATTATTTACTGGCTTATTTGGGAAAAATGCTGCCATTTTATTTATATATACTTCTCTCACTCTAACTCCTATCTACCACTTGGTTGTTCATATTTTTCTTCTAACGCTTTTAGTTTTTCTTTTTGAAATATATTTAATATTTTTCTAACCATAATATTTAACGGCACAACTGTAAAAACCAATATTACTAAAAAAATAGAATATATGGTAATACCGATTTTTCTTCCAAAAGAGTCTTTAGTACCAAACTTTTTAATCAGTTTTGCCCATATTTTTGAACTTCTTGTTGCTATAACTTCACTTGCTATAAGTTTTCCATCAACACTAACTGCACCTAAATTTTTAAGTAAAGGTTTTAACTCTTTTTCTTTATTTTGTTTTAGTGCTTCATTTAGTCTCTTACCAAATCTAGCCGATTGATCTATCTCTCTCTCAAGTATTCCAGCTCTTGGAAAAAACCAAAAAGGCTCTTTCTTCCCACTAAGCAACCATCTAGGAGTTGTTACAAAAGAGTAGATGCCTTTGCCTTGGTCGGTTAAAGCAACATTATCTATAAGTTTTGCTCCAACATCATCAAGTAAAGATTTCATCTTCTCTTGAGCCATTACCCACATATCTCTACATGCTATAAGTGTCACGACTGGCTTATCTTTAAAAAGTTTTTTCGCCTGTGTCGATTTCATAAATGCAACAATAGGCGAAGATGGTGATAAAAACCATATGGTATAACCAAGTATGATTAAATCATAATCATCACTAAGTCCATCAACCTCTTCTATCTCGCAACCATCCATCAAAGCCGCTTCTGGAAACTCAACAGCAAACTTATAAAATGGCCATGGATATGGATACTTTTCTTTAGGTTTTATCTCTTTTAAATCAACCTTTATCTCTTCATCAGGCAAATTTGTAATAAAATTTTCAACAACTTTTTTTAATTGAGAAGACTGAGAATAGTACAACACTAAAACTTTTTTCATTATAATCGCTTTTTGTTACACAAATTATTTTCGTATATTATACAATAAATAATATTAAGCTTTTATTTTAAAATAATCAGCTCCATAGAAAACCTCTTAAAAATAAAAATCTTTGCATCACTAATTTTGCATGAACCAAAGATAATCTTAGGTTGTCATTGAATTTATCAAAATGGGATATTCTCTCTTCAATAGGGGGATAATAACACTCTACATCAACATCTTTTGTCTTACCACCCCTAAAACAATGTAAAACCAAGACTTCTACCTCAAAATCAAATCTTTTGTTTGATATGTTCAATTCAAGAATAGAAATCGGATAGATTCTAAATCCACTTTGAGTGTCTCCAAAATTTCTAAAAGTTTCGAGATTTACCCAAAAATTACTAAATTTTCTTCCAAATTTAGAGGAATTTGGCACATTCTCATCATCAAAATTTCTCTTACCAATAACTATGGTTTCATCTTCATAAACATCTACAAGTTTAGAAATCTCTGAAGTTATATGTTGTTTATCAGCATCCATTGTTACAAAATTATCATAACCTAATTCTTTAGCTTTTTTAGCACCACTAAGGATCGCTTCACCCTTGCCTTTATTTACCTCATGTATGACCAAATGAAACTCTAAAGTAGCTTTTTCAACTCTCTTAGTTGAACCATCATCAACAACTATAACCTCATACCCACATGCCAAAACATCTTCTATTACCTCTGTTATATATGGGGAATTATATACAGGGATTACCACGCATGTATTCATAATATAAAGTTTGCTATCTCTTCATTATCACAAAAAACTTTAAATTTATTATTGTCTCTTTCATAGATTAAAGTTTGATTTGGTCTGGCTGTTTTTAAAAACTTAGCTTTTTTTATCTTTGTGATTTTTATATTAAACACATCCGATACTATTTCAAAATTAACAAAACCTGGCAAAATAGGCATTTGTGGAAAATGTGCCTTAAAAACAGGATGATTTGCATCACTTAACTTCACTATAGCTTTATTCTCATCTTTATATTCAACAGTGTATAAATTATCTATAAACATATCGGTCTCTTTAATTGACTATAAACATATAGCCATCAGATATTTTTTTCTTTTTAAATACATATTGACCATCTA